>Ga0102591_1000751_pt1 | contig 54711 bp, 54 predicted proteins | sample AraplaCol_mCL_r2_2_FD_76860 | JGI IMG/M metagenome (GOLD analysis project Ga0102591, IMG submission 76860) | Arabidopsis root microbial communities from North Carolina, USA - plate scrape MF_Col_mCL_r2 (SPADES assembly) (version 2) | ecosystem: Host-associated > Plants > Roots > Endosphere... | reverse complement strand
CCGTTCAGGAAGTCGAAGAACAGCGCGATGCCGATCAGCCCGACGAGCAACGGAAAGGCGAGCGTCGCATCCATCAGACGTTCTCGATCACGATGCCGCTGATTTCATTGGCGACGTCCTCGAAGCGGTCGACGACCTTTTCGAGCTCGCCATAGATCTCGCTGCCGATGATGTAGGCCATCGGATTGCTGGCGCCGTGGCGGCGGAACAGGTCCTTGAGGCCCTGTTCGTGCAGTTCGTCGGAACGGCCCTCGATGCGGGTGACCTCTTCGGCGATCGCGATCAGGCGGTCGTGATTGGCGCCGATCCTATCGAGCAGCGGAATGGCCTCGGCGATCAGGTGCGCGGCCTTGACGACCGTAGTGCCCATTTCTCGCATGCCGGGATCGAAGCTCTTCTGTTCGTAAAGGCGGATCGTCTTGACGGTCTTGTGCATCATGTCGATGGCATCATCCATCGACTGGATCAGATCCTTGATGTCGCCGCGGTCGAAGGGCGTGATAAAGGACCGGCGCACGGCCAGCAGCACCTCGGCGGTGATGTGGTCCGCCTCATCCTCGAGCGCGACGATCCGGTCGCAGTGTTTTTCCAGATCGTCGCCGCCAGCGAGAACGTTGTCGAGCGCATCGGCAGCACCGACGACGGTGCGCGAATGTTTTGCGAAGAGGTCGAAGAAGCGATCCTCGCGGGGAAGAAGTTTGCGGAACCAGGCCAGCATCACACGTATATCCATCTGTGGATTGTCATGCGGCTGTCATATTTCACTAGGTCCTTTATGAAAAGCACCGAATCAAAAGGGTTTGTCGCCTTTCCCCTGTCGATATCGGCCTATCTTGCACGATATGGCGACGCGTCCCATTTCGCCTTGCCTTGGCAGGCGCTTTCGTCCTAGCTGCGCCCAACGTCGAATCCGGACTGCCGATGCCAAACAAGGTCTTTCTCAACCGCCTGAAGCTTACGGAGTTCCGCAACTATGCGGCCCTCTCGCTTGAGCTCGATCAGCGCCATGTGGTGCTGACGGGGGAGAACGGCGCCGGCAAGACCAACCTCATGGAAGCGGTCTCTTTCCTTTCGCCCGGCCGCGGCCTCAGGCGCGCAGCCTATGCGGACGTGACCCGGGTCGGTGCCGGCGACGGGTTCTCGGTCTTTGCGGAAGTCGAGGGCATGGAGGGAACCGTCGAGATCGGCACCGGGACTGCCGGCGTCACGGAAGGGCAATCCCGGCGGCTGCGGCTGAATGGAACACCGGCAGCGACCGTCGACGAACTGACCGATCACCTGCGCGTCCTCTGGCTGACGCCATCGATGGATGGGCTCTTTACCGGGCCTTCGGCCGACCGGCGGCGTTTCCTCGATCGTCTTGTACTGTCGCTCGATCCGGAGCACGGCCGTCGCGCCAGCGAATTCGACCGGGCGATGCGCAGCCGCAACCGGCTGCTCGGTGAATTCCGCCCGGACCCTTCCTGGCTGACGGCGATCGAAAAGGAAATGGCCGGTCTCGGCGTCTCCATGGCGCTGGCGCGGCAGGAAATGCTCGGTCTGTTGACGGCGCTGGTCGAGCGCACTGTCGATGAAAGCGTCTTTCCCTCGGCGCGCCTGGCGTTGTCGGGCTTTCTCGACGACGAGGGCCATCGTCCGGCCTATGATCTGGAAGAACAATATCTGACGATGCTGCGTGATGGGCGTCCGCGCGACGCCGCGGCGGGGCGCACGCTCGACGGGCCGCACCGGAGCGACCTGCTCGTGCGTCACCGCGAGAAGGACATGGAGGCAGCACGCTGCTCGACCGGGGAGCAGAAGGCGCTGCTCGTCGGCCTGGTGCTGGCGCATGCGCGCCTCGTCGGCGACATGACCGGCCACGCGCCGATCCTGCTGCTCGACGAGATCGCCGCCCATCTCGACGTCAACCGGCGCGCCGCTCTGTTCGATCTCGTCGACGGCCTTGGCGGCCAGGCCTTCATGACCGGGACGGACCAAGCGATGTTCGAGGCGCTGGGCGAACGCGGCCGCTTTCTGACGGTTTCGCACGGCAGTGTTACGGGATAAGCAGAGGTCACCGAGGAGGATTTTGCCATGACCGGTGAGAACAAGCTCGACCAATCGGAGATCACCCGCTACGCCCGCCATATCGTGCTGCCGGAGATCGGGGGTGCCGGGCAACAAAGGCTGAAGGCGGCCCGTGTGCTGGTGATCGGGGCCGGCGGGCTCGGCGCTCCAGTGCTCGTCTATCTTGCCGCCGCCGGCATCGGCCGGATCGGCATCGTCGACGACGATGCGGTCGCGCTTTCCAACCTGCAGCGGCAGATCATCCACCGCACTGAAGACATGGACCGCGCCAAGGTCGAGCGGGCCGCCGAGGCGATCACCGCCCTCAACCCGCATGTCGGCGTCGACGAACACAGGCTCAGGCTCAACCCCGACAATGCCGAGGCGCTTTTCCGGCAATATGACCTGGTGATCGACGGCTCGGACAATTTCGATACGCGCTATCTCGCCGCCGATACGGCGGCAGCGGTCGGCATTCCGCTGGTGACCGGCGCCGTCGGCCGCTTCGACGGATCGCTGACGGTGCTGATGCCCTACAGCGCCGGCGCCGATGGACGGCCGAACCCCTCCTATCGCGATCTCTTTCCCGAGCCGCCGCCGGCCGGTGTCGTGCCCTCCTGCGCGGAGGCCGGCATCGTCGGCGCGCTGACTGGCGTCATCGGCACCTTGCAGGCGATGGAGGCAATCAAGGTGATCGCCGGCTTCGGCGAACCGCTGGTCGGACGGCTGCTGATGTATGACGCGCTGACGGCACAGTTCAACACCATCCGCTATCGCCGCAGAGCATAGGCCGACCATGGTGCAGATCTTTCGCATCGACGAAGCATTCGACCGCTACGAGGAACTGCTGGCGCTGATCCTTGGCGCCTTCTCCTACATGGACGGGCGGATCGACCCGCCGTCGTCGGCGCATGCATTGAACATCGAGTTGCTCCGGCAGAAGATCGTTGACGAGATCGCCTTCGGCGTCCGCGACGGCGAAAGGCTCGTCGGCTGCATCTTCTGCAAACCGGAGGCCGATTGCCTCTATATCGGCAAGCTTGCCGTCGCGACTGAGACGCAAGGAAAGGGTATCGGTCGGCTGCTGCTCGCCGAAGCGGAGGCGACGGCGCGTGCCCTGAAGCTGCCGGCGCTGAGGCTTCTCACCCGCATCGAACTCATCGACAATCACCGAGCCTTTGCCGCCTGGGGTTTCGTCCAGAGCGGCACGATGTGCCATCCCGGTTTTACCCGGCCGACGGCGATCGAGATGCGCAAGACACTTTAGCTTCCGGGCTTGAGCGAACCGGATGGACGGCCGCACGGCGTTTCGCGTTCAGTCGCGGCCCGGAAGCACGCGGTCCGGTGGTCGGTGGCCATCGAAGAAGGTGCGGATGTTGATCACCACCTTCTCGCCCATGTCGATGCGGCCCTCAAGCGTCGCCGAGCTCATATGCGGCAGGAGCACGACCTTGCCCTCACCGGCAAGCTTGATCAGCTTCGGATTGACGACCGGCTCGTTCTCGAAGACGTCGAGGCCGGCGCCAGCGATCTTGCCTTCGCGCAGCGACTTGATCAGCGCCGTCTCGTCGATGATGCCGCCGCGGGCGGTGTTGACGATGTAGCTGTCCGGTCGCATCAGCGCCAATCGCCGTGCCGAGAGCAGGTGGTAGGTCGCCGGCGTCGACGGGCAGTTGACCGAGACGATATCGACGCGGGCAAGCATCTGGTCGAGGCTGTCCCAATAGGTCGCCTCCAGCATCTCTTCGGTTTCCGCCTTCACCCGGTGGCGGTTGTGGTAGTGGATCGAAAGGCCGAAGGCCTTGGCGCGGCGGGCGACAGCGGTGCCGATCCGGCCCATACCGACGATGCCGATGCGCTTGCCGGCAATGCGCCGGCCGAGCATCCAGGTCGGCGACCAGCCAGCCCATTCGCCTTTGCGATCGGTCAGGATCTGCGCACCTTCGGCAAGCCGGCGCGGCACGGCGAGGATCAGCGCCATCGCCATGTCCGCGGTGTCTTCGGTCAACACGTTCGGCGTGTTGGTCACGGTGATACCCTTGCGGGCCGCAGCATCGACATCGATGTTGTCGACGCCGTTGGAAAAGCTTGCGATCAGCTTCAGCTGCGGGCCGGCCTGCTCGATCAGCGCCGCATCGATGCGATCGGTCACCGTCGGCACCAGCACGTCGGCGCGTTTCACCGCGGCAACGAGTTCCGGCTGGCTGCGCGGCGTGTCGTCGATGTTCAGCTCCGCATCGAAGAGCTCGCGCATGCGCGTCTCGACGATGTCAGGCAATTTGCGGGTGATGTAGACCGTGGGCTTCTTCTTGCTTGTCATTGCTGCGACGGGCCTTGTTGACGGGTCCTTAACCAAGTTGGGCGATACTTTCTCCCTGTAGCCGCAATTTCTACCAGACCCCACCGGGAAGACAAACAAAACTCGCGTCGTCGTCCCCGCGATTTCCGCCCGACCCATGGGCCTCAAGTGAACTGCGCCTGCAAAAGCTAGTGCCACGGAAAATGGGCTTCGTCATGCGTCACGTCATTTCCAGATTCTCGCTCTCGTTGATCGCCGCCTGCCTTGGCGCCGCGATCATGACGTCAGCGGCTTACGCTCAGGCCGCCAAGGGCGCCAGCGGGCTGCCGCTGCCGCGCTTCGTCAGCCTGAAGTCCAAGAGCGTCAATCTGCGGATCGGCCCGAGCGTCGATTACGCGGTCGCCTTCCGCTACATGAAGCCGGGCGTGCCGGTCGAGATCATTCAGGAGTACGATAACTGGCGCCGCATCCGCGACGCCGACGGCACCGAAGGCTGGGTGAACCAGGCGCTGCTTTCCGGCGACCGCACAGCCGTTGCAGCCCCCTGGATGCGCGGCAAGGGCGAAGGCGTCTTCGTCAACATGCGCCGCGACGCGCAGGGCAATTCCCCGATCGTCGCCCGCATGGAGCCCGGTGTCATCGTGAAAGTCGGCGAGTGCAATGGCGACTGGTGCCATGCCGAAGCGCAAGGCGTCGAAGGCTGGATCGCCCAAGGCGAAATCTGGGGCGCCTATCCGGGCGAGGCCTTCAAGTAAGGCCGCGCCCGTCTTTAACCAAAAATCAATTCGGTCGGATCAGGCGAGACCAGCCTGTTTGGCGGCCGTTTCCAGCGAGACCATCGGCCGCGGCCCGATCTGGCCGATGACGATGCCGGCCGCGAGATTGCCGAGCTTGCTGCAGTCTTCGAGCGAGCGCCCGCTCGTGTAGCCGTGAAGGAAGCCGGCGGCATAGAGGTCGCCGGCGCCGGTCGTATCGACAACCTGGGCGATCGGCGTTGCGGTGACCCGAACGCGTTCGTCGCCGCGCACGACAACCGAACCCTCTTCGCTGAGCGTTACCGCCGCAAGCTTGCAATCCTTCGAGAGCTTCTCCAGCGCCAGATCGAAATCCTCGGTCTCGTAGAGCGCCAGCGCCTCCTGCTTGTTGGCAAAGACGATGTCGACCGTGCCGGAGCGCATGAGTTCCAGGAACTCGTCGCGATAGCGGTGAACGCAGAAGCTGTCCGACAGCGTGATCGCGGTCTCGCGGCCATTCGCATGGGCGATCCGTGCGGTTTCGCGGATAGCATCCTTGGCGCGCGGCGGATCCCAGAGATAACCTTCGAAATAGGTGACCTTGGCCTCAGCGACGACGTCGGCTTCGACGTCCTCGGGGCCAAGCTCGACGCAGGCGCCGAGATAGGTATTCATCGACCGTTCGCCATCCTCGGTGACGAAGATCATCGAGCGCGCCGTCGGCGGCACGGTTTCGAGCGGCTTCGTCTGGAAATAGACGCCCTGGGCACGGATGTCGTGGGCGAAGATCTCGCCGAGCTGGTCGCTTGCGGTCTTGCCGAAATAGGCAGCGCGGCCGCCGAGGCTGGCAACGCCCGCAGCCGTATTGCCGGCGCTGCCGCCGGAGGCTTCGACCGCCGGGCCCATGCGCGAGTACAGCAACTCGGCTCGCTCGGCATCGATGAGGTTCATGGCGCCCTTTATGATGCCGTTTTCATTGAGAAAAGCATCGTCGCAGCGCGCGATGATATCAACGATGGCGTTGCCGATCGTCAGCACGTCGTATTTTGTCATGAACCTCGTCCGGTCTCCGTGATGGCCGGTGTTCGTTAATACCGGTTTTCCGGCCATTTGGAAGACAAAAGACGCGTGCAGGCGGCTTCACGCCGTAGGAAGCGCGCTTTCCTCATAGGCGGCGGCGAATTCGGCGCTCGGCGGAATGGGCTTGATGATATCGATCAGCACGCCATTCGGGTCGGCAGTGATGAAATGGCGCTGGCCGAAATCCTCGTCGCGCAAGGTTTTGAGGATCGGCAGGCCGGCAGCAAGCGCCTGCGCATAGATCGCATCCGGATTATCGACCTCGAAGTTCAAAAGCAGACCGCGCGTCGGCGCACGCGCCTCCTCGGGGATCGTCTCGTGGCGGTAATCGAGCACGGCCAACGTCACATGCTCGTCCTCGACCGATTGAAGATGCACATACCAGTCGCTGGTGAAGAGCGCCTGGAAACGGAAGTGATCGACATAGAATGCGGCGGTGGCGGCAACGTCGGCCGTCATGATGACCGGGTAATAGCTCGTCGATTTCATGGCTTTTCCTCGCTCCGGCAATATCATACAATCTGTATGTTTCTTTAATTAACATACAGGCTGCATGTATGCAACAGGAAATCTCCCGACGCTCCAATCGCGAGCGCTCCGACACGACGCGCGCCGCGATCCTCGATGCCGCCCGCGGCCTCTTCGTCACCAGGGGCTACGCCGACACGTCGACGCCGGACATCGTCGCGGCCGCCGGCCTGACCCGCGGCGCGCTCTATCACCACTTCGAAGACAAGAAGGCGTTGTTTCGCGCGGTGGCGGAACGGGAAGCAATTGCTGTGGCGACGTCGATCGAGCAGGCGACGTCAGGCGACCTTTCGGCCCGCCAGGCACTGAAGGTCGGCGCCCGCGCCTATTTCGACGCCATGCGCGAGCCGGGGCGTATCCGCCTGCTCTTGCTCGATGGGCCTGCCGTCCTCGGCAAGCTGGAGATGATGGCGATCGACGCGGCCAATGCGCAGAGAACGCTCGAGGAAGGGATTGCCGAGGCAATGGCTCCGGCCACCGTTTCTGCCGAAAGGCTGTCGGCCATGGCTTCGCTGCTTTCAGCTGCCTTCGATCGCGCGGCGCTCGACATTGCCGATGGCGCGTCGAGCGAGGTCTATGTGGAAACGATCGGCACGCTGATCGACCGGATGGTGTCGACGTAAGGCTCAGCGTTTACGGCAGGCGTCAGCTTGCGGCGGAGATCATCTGCGGCGGTAATTCGACGAGCGACGCCGGGATGTCGCAGGTCTTTTCCGGCGACTTGCAGATATCGGCGATGACGCAGCGCTCGCACTCAGGCTTGCGCGCCTTGCAGCAGTAGCGCCCGTGCAAGATCAGCCAGTGATGGGCGTGGTAAAGATACTCGTCGGGGATGATCTTTATCAGCTTGTCTTCCACCTCGTCCGGGGTCTTGCCCGGCGCCAGACAGATCCTGTTGGCGATGCGCAGGATGTGGGTGTCGACGGCGATCGTCGACTGGCCGAAGGCCATGGAGAGCACGACATTGGCGGTCTTGCGCCCGACGCCCGGCAGAGTCACCAGCTCTTCGCGTGTGCGCGGCACCTCGCCGTCGAAGTCGCGGATCAGCTTTTCGCTCAGCGCGATGACGTTCTTCGCCTTGTTGCGATAGAGGCCGATGGTCTTGATGTAGTCCCGGACTTTTTCTTCGCCGAGCGCCAGCATCTTTTCCGGCGTATCGGCGATGGCAAAGAGCGCACGCGTCGCCTTGTTGACGCCGGCATCGGTCGCCTGCGCCGAGAGCGCCACGGCGACGACCAGCGTGAAGGGATTGACGTGCTCGAGCTCGCCCTTCGGCTCCGGCCGCTGGATCGAGAAGCGACGGAAGATCTCCTTGAGCTCGTCCTGGCTATAGAGGCTCTTCACCCGCGGCGTGGCGCGGCGGCTCGCCTTCGGTTTTGCAACACCCACGGGCAATTTTGGCTTCACGTTTTTCATGATGCATCTATAGTCAAAGGTCATGATCCATGGCAACGCCACCACCCCATCTGAGGACGCTCCGGTCTTCACCGCCGAGCTCACGCCCTATCGCTCGCTCGGGCGCCGCGGCTTCAAAATGTTCTTCCTGATCGCCGGGCTCCTGAGCCTCGTTCACGGCCTCGTCTTCCTCATCATCGGCGCCTGGCCGGTGGTGTTCTTTTTCGGGCTCGACTACCTGCTGCTGTTCGGCGCCTTCTGGCTGAACAATCGCTCGGGGCTCAGCCGCGAAGAGGTCCGCGTTAGCAGGACGGACGTTTCGGTGCGCAAGTTCACGCCCTCGGGCCAGATCAGCGAACATCGTTTCAATCCGTTCTGGGCGCGCTTGAGTGTCGCCCGGCATCAGGAGATCGGCATCGTCTCGATGACGATCAGCGGCGGTGGCCGCCGAACCGATATCGGCTCGTTCCTCAACCGCGACGACCGCGAGACTTTTGCGCTGGCGCTCTCGGGCGCGCTTGCGACCGTTCGCCGCCGCTGACGCCTGGCGCTTGTGGCGGCACCCCGCCGATCGCATGTTTTCAAGTTTCGGGTGGTTGACGGGGCCAGCAAATGGTTACCTGTGACAAGACAGGAGAAGAGCCATGAACATTGCGACATCCATACCCACCGATATCACGCCGAAAGGCACCGACTATGATACGGTCAGCCGCGTGATCGAAATGCTCACCGAGGACTATCGCGACCAGCCGTCGCTCGAATCCGTGGCACAGCGCCTGAAGCAGTCGCCGACGCAGCTCCAAAAGGTCTTCACCCGCTGGGCCGGGCTTTCGCCCAAGGCCTTCCTGCAGGCCGTCACGCTCGACCACGCCAAGCGCCTGCTGCGCCAGGAAGACATGCCGCTGCTGGAAACCAGCATCGAAGTGGGCCTGTCAGGACCGAGCCGGCTGCACGACCTGTTCGTCACCCACGAGGCGATGTCGCCGGGCGAATGGAAGGCGCGCGGCGAAGGGCTGACAATCCGCTTCGGCTATCACCCCTCGCCCTTCGGCACGGCGCTGGTGATGATCACCGAGCGCGGCCTCGCCGGCCTTGCCTTCAACGATGCCGGCGGCGAGCAGGCCAGCTTCGAGGACATGGCGCGACGCTGGCCGAACGCCCGCTACATCGAGGACAGCGCGGCGACGTCCCAATACGCCGCGCGCATCTTCGATCCTTCGCGCTGGCGGCAGGACGAGCCGCTGCGCATCTTCCTCATCGGCTCCGACTTCCAGATCCGGGTCTGGCAGGCGCTGCTCAAGATCCCGCTCGGCTGCGCCACCACCTATTCGAACATCGCCGGCAACATCGGCCAGCCGACGGCATCGCGCGCCGTGGGTGCTGCGGTCGGGCGCAACCCGATCTCGTTCGTGGTTCCGTGCCACCGCGCCCTTGGCAAGAGCGGCGATCTCACCGGCTATCACTGGGGCCTGACGCGCAAACGCGCCATCCTCGGCTGGGAAGCCGGCAAGGCGGCCGACGGCACGATTTGATTACAGGCTTCCCAGCATCATCACAGACGCAAAAAGGGGCGCCCAGCGCCCCTTTTTCATTCTCCGTCTGTCAGCGCTCAGTGGGCGCCGGACATGTCGCCGAGCACTTCCTTGGAAGCGACGGTCGAATTGGCGTTCAGCTTGTAGACCATCGGCACGCCGGTCGCGAGGTTGAGCTTCAGGATCTGTTCCTTGCTCAGGCGATCGAGCACCATGACCAGCGAGCGCAGCGAGTTGCCGTGTGCAGCGACCAGGACCTTCTGGCCCGACAGCACGCGCGGCAGGATCTCGGTCAGGTAATAGGGCCAGACGCGTGCGCCGGTGTCGCGCAGGCTCTCGCCGCCCGGAGGCGGAATGTCGTAGGAGCGGCGCCAGATATGCACCTGCTCTTCGCCCCACTTCTCGCGGGCGTCATCCTTGTTAAGGCCCGACAGGTCGCCGTAGTCGCGTTCGTTCAGCGCCTGGTCGCGGATCGTTTCGAGCGAGGACTGGCCGACGGCGTCGAGCACGAACTGGCAGGTGCGCTGGGCGCGAACGAGGTCCGAAGTGAACGCGATGTCGAACTTGATGCCGTAGTCGGCAAGCGCCTTGCCGCCGGCCTTGGCTTCCTCGACGCCGAGTTCCGTCAGGTCCGGATCACGCCAGCCGGTGAACAGGTTCTTCAGGTTCCAGTCGCTCTGGCCATGCCGGACGAGGACGAGAGTACCGCTCATGTCGAATTCCCCTTGAGACTTGAGAGTGGAAAGGTCAGTTGAGCCCGAGAACGTCGAGCATCGAATAGAAGCCGGGTTTCTGGCCGCGGGCCCAGAGTGCAGCGGTGACGGCGCCGCGCGCGAAGATCGAACGGTCCGTGGCGCTGTGCGAGAGCGTCACCTGCTCGCCTTCGCCGGCAAGAATGACCGAGTGTTCGCCGATGACCGAGCCGCCGCGCAGCGTCGCAAAACCGATCGTGCCAGCCGGACGCGGACCCGTATGACCGTCACGCACGCGCACGGAGTGGTCGGCAAGGGCGATATCGCGCCCCTTCGCCGCCGCAGCGCCGAGAAGCAGGGCCGTGCCCGAGGGCGCATCTACCTTGTGCTTGTGGTGCATTTCGAGGATTTCGATGTCCCAGTCGGCCGACCCCAGCGCCCGCGCCGCCTTCTCCGTCAACACACCGAGCAGGTTGACGCCGAGGCTCATATTGCCCGACTTGACGATACGGGCGTGGCGGGCGGCAGCGCGGATCTTCGCCTCGTCGTCGGGCGAGCAGCCGGTGGTGCCGATCACATGGACGATGCGGGCCTGGGCGGCGAGCCCGGCAAACTCGACGGTGCCAGCCGGCGCCGTGAAATCAAGGACGCCTTCTGCTTCGACGAAGGCTTCGAGCGGCTGGTCGGTCACCGGCACGCCGATCGGGCCGAGGCCGGAGAGCTCGCCCGCATCGCGGCCAATGAAGGGGGAACCCGGGCGCTCGATGGCCGCATGCAGGCGAACGCCATCCATCGCGTGAACCGTCCTGATCAGCGTCTGACCCATACGGCCGGCCGCACCCACCACCACGAGCTTCATATCGTTTGCGCCCATCGGTGATTTCCTTCTTGTCCGCTAGCGAATTTCGGCGTCGGCCGGCGCTTCGGACGCCTCGCCTTCAGGCGACTGCTCTTCCGAAGACTGACCCTGGAGATTGTGGAGGCGAGCGTAGAGACCGTCCGGCCGCCGTGCAAGATCGACATGGGTGCCTTCCTCGACGACGGAGCCATCCTTCATGACGATGATCTTGTCGGCGTTGACGACGGTCGAAAGTCGATGTGCGATCACGATCACCGTGCGGCCATCCATCGCGTGGTCGAGCGCCTTCTGCACGGCGGCTTCCGATTCGGTATCCAGCGCGGAGGTAGCCTCGTCGAGCAGAAGGATCGGGGCGTTGCGCACAAGCGCACGTGCGATCGACAGACGCTGGCGCTGACCGCCCGACAGCGTCATGCCGTTCTCGCCGACCGGCGTATCGTAGCCCTGCGGCTGCGCAAGGATGAACTCATGGGCGTAGGCAAGCCGTGCAGCGTCCTCCACCTCGGCATCCGTCGCGTCGATGCGGCCGTAGCGGATGTTGTCGCGGATCGAGCCTTCGAAGAGATAGGGCTGCTGCGACACATAGGCGATGCCCTGGCGCAGCGACTGCTTGGTGACGTCGGCGATGTCCTGCCCGTCGATAAGGATCTGGCCGGATGCCGGATCGTAGAACCGTGGAATGAGGCTGATGACCGTCGACTTGCCGGCACCCGAGGGGCCGACGAGCGCGGTCGTCTTGCCGCCCTCGGCCACGAAGCTGACGCCCTTCAGCACCTCGTCGCCATTGGGATAGCGGAAGCGCACGTCACGCAGTTCGACAGCGGCATTCGTAAACGCCAGTTCCCTGGCATCGGCCTTGTCGCGCTGGTGCGGCACGGTGTCGAGGATCTCGTAGACCATGCGGGCGTTGACGGCGGCGCGTTCGAGCGAGACCTGAAGGCGCGCCAGGCGGCGGGCCGGATCATAGGCCATGAGCAGGGCGACGACGAAGGCGAAGAAGGCACCGGGCGGCACGTCGGCGTAGATGGCGCGGAAAGCCGAATAGGCAAGCACGGCCGAAATCGCCAGACCCGCGAAGGTTTCGGTCATCGGCGCGGTACGCTCGCTCAGCCGCGCAATGCGGTTGGCGCGGTTTTCGGCCCGGTCGATGATCGTCTCGACTTTGCCACGCAGCTCGCCTTCCATGGTGAAGGCCTTGACGATGGTGATGCCCTGAATGGTCTCCTGCATCGCGCCGAGAACACGGCTGTTGACCTCGATCGCCTCGCGCGTGGCCGAGCGCAAGCGCTTGGACACATAGCGCAGGCCCAGGAGCAGAGGAGGCGCTGCGACAAAGACGATGATCGACAGCAACCAGTCCTTGGCAAACATGACGCCGACCAGGCCGATCAGCGTCAGCAGGTCGCGCGCGATCGAGGTAACGGTCAGATTGAGCACGTCGCGAATGCCGCTGACATTCTGGCTGATCTGGGCTGCAAGCTGCGCCGAGCGGGTCTCGTTGAAATAGCCGACGCTGAGCGCCATCAGATGGGCATAAAGGCGGCGCTGGTAGCGCGCGACGATGTTGTTGCCGATCTTCGAAAGCGCGACGGCCTGGCCATAGGTGGCAAAGCCGCGCAGCACGAAGGCGGCAAGGATTGCGCCGCAGACGAGCAGAACGATGTCCGCCCGCTTGTTGGCGAAGGCCTCGTTGATCACGGTTTCCATGATCGAGGCGGTAAAGCCGGTCGTCGCGGCGACCACGGCCAGGCAACTGATGGCGAAAACATAGCCGCGAATGTGGTCACGACCGTTTTCGGCAATCACCCGCTTGAGGATTCCGCTGATCGTATCGGAGTCGACCGCGTGCTGTTTTTTCTTGCTGGCGCTCAAAAAGCCCGTCTTCCCTGGAACCAATCTGGAGAGCCGGCATCCGGCCCGATCTTTCCCGGCGCTCTATAGTGGTTTGATATCGCTTTGGCGAGTCTTTGCGCGCGCAGCGGGCTCAGCTTCTCCAGCGGCGTCCTTCCGTTGCCACACCGAAATCCCTCGGTGTGCGGGCAAAGGCCGCCAATCCCGAGAGCGCCGCCATCGGGTGAATGACGGCAAAGGTGGGGATCGTCCGCATCAGCGCCGAGTGCGGCGCCTTGTCCTCGAAGGCAGCACGGAAGGGCGACTTCAAGAGCGCCGGCAGGATCTTCTGCGAGATGCCGCCCGCCAGAAAAACGCCGCCACGCGCCATGAAGATCAGCGCCATGTCGCCGGCGACCCGCCCGAGATAGGTCGAGAACAGCGAGATGGTCTCGATCGCCGCCCTGTCGCTCTCAGCCAGCGCGTGCGTCGTTACTTCCGCGGGGTCCGTCAGAACCGGGTCAACGCCATCGGCGGCGCAGACGGCGCGGTAAAGGTTCATGATGCCGCGGCCGCAGAGGATCTGCTCGCCGGCCATGCGGCCTTCGATCGGCTCGAGAAAGGGCCAGATCTGGAAGTCGCGCTCAGTGCGCGGACCGATATCGACATGTCCGCCTTCGCCCGGCACCGGGAACCAGGTGTGCTGGGCAAAGACCAGACCGCCGACGCCAAGGCCAGTTCCCGGACCCAGCACGACGCGGGAGGTCATCGGCCGAATGCTGCCGCCGCCGATCTGCACCAGATCCTCATCCGCCGGAGCGGCGACGGCAAGCGCCTGCGCCTCGAAGTCGTTGATGATGAGCACGTCTTCGAGGCCGAGGCTCGAAAGCATGTCCTTCGGCCGGATCACCCAGCCGGCGTTGGTCAACGGAATTTCGTCGCCCCGAATCGGACCAGCGACCGCCAGGATCGCCGAGCGCGGCTGCACGGAGGTCTTGTCGAGAATGCTCTTCTGCAGCGCCTCCTCGATCGTCTCGAAATCACCGGTCTTGATCGGCGGCAGCTGCTTCGGGTCGGCAAAAGCGTCGATGAGCAGGGCGAAGCGCGCATTGGTGCCGCCGATGTCGCCGATCAGGATCGGAAAGGGAAAGCTGTGTTCACTGGTACCGGACATCGCAAAGATCCATCCTGATCGTCATCTTGGGTTGCTGAACTGTCTATCAGACAGAACGGGATGAGGAAAAGTGCGGGAGGATTTCAGTAGAATCCGCCCGCCGGGAGCCCGCATCATCTGGGGTTCAGGTCGATCAACTGCTCGGCCGTTGCACGATTGAGCGCCATCGGAATGTCGTAGACGATGGCGAGGCGCATCAGCGCCTTGACGTCGACATCGTGCGGCATAGCGGTCAGCGGATCGACGAAGAAGATCAACAGTTGCACTTCGCCGGTGGCGATCATCGCGCCGATCTGCTGGTCACCGCCGAGGGGGCCGCTTTTCAGCCGGGTGATATCGAGGCTTGGGCAGACGTCGAGGACGCGACCGCCGGTCGTGCCGGTGGCGACGATCCGCCAGTCAGCCAGAACCGTCTCGTGCGCCTTGGCAAAGTCCGCAAGATCGTCCTTCTTCTGATCATGCGCGATCAGCGCAACACATTTTCGATCCGCCATGCCGGGCCTCGCATCAATATTTAAATCGATTTGATTGCCCTATACATGAGCGCCACGGGAATGGGAAGGCTGATGCCTCCCCGCCCCACTCGTGTGTCCTTAATCCTACTGCAGCGTCGGACGCGCCATTGGTACGGGGATATCGGCCGGCGGGACATCACCGGACGCACCGATCACCTGCTCGATACTATCGTTCGCTGCGGCCGGCGCGGCAGCCCGGTAGGCCGTGCCAAAAGTGGCGGCCGCTTCCGAGGCCGGCGCCGGGCCGTTCAGGACCAGAGCGCAGGCCTTCGGCAAGTCGGCAAGCGTCGTCACCTTCGGCTTGACGGGCTTTGCGTCCGGCTTCTTGGTCGGCTTCGCCCATGGCTCGTCGGTGAACCACCAGGCCAGCGACTTGTCGCAGCCGTCGCCCGCCGGCACTTCCGCCTGGTCCTTGCAGGTCGAAGCGCCGGCGGGGCACTTGATGCGGATGTGGAAGTGATAATCGTGGCCGTAGATCGGCCGGACCTTGCCAAGATTCGTGCGGTCGCCCGTCCAGGTATCGCAAAGCTTCTTCTTGATCGCCGGATTGACGAAGACGCGCTCCACCTGCGGGTAGCTCGCCGCCAACATGATCAGCTGCGCGTGCTTCGGCGTCCAGATCGAACGGTCGACCGTCAGGAATTTGTTCTTCTGCAGCATCGAGGTGGCGGAGATGTCCTCGCGCTCGCGATAGGTAAGCGTGCGTTGCGGCATCGGCGTCAGCCAGATATCGGCATCGAGCCCGATCTGGTGCGAGGCGTGGCCCGACAGCATCGGCCCGCCGCGCGGCTGCGAGATATCGCCGAGCAACAGGCCCGGCCAGCCGACCTTGTCGGCGGCGTCGTGGGAAAACTGCTCGATCAGCGCGATCATCTGCGGATGGCCCCAGCGGCGGTTGCGCGACAGCCGCATTGCCTGCCAGGTCGGCCCGTCGGTCGGGATGGCGACACCGCCGGCAAGGCATCCCTTCGCATAGAAGCCGTAGGAATTTGCCGCCATCTCGGCAGGCAGGGCCTTGGCGCCGAAAAGCGCCTTGGCCGGCGTTTCGTCCGCCGCGGCGTTGTCGGCGATCAGGAGGCTTGTTCCGAGCAACAGCGCAAGAAACGCCGAGCCGCAACGTCGAAATGGAGCAATCATTGAATTTCGTCCCGTTTGTCTCGCGGCGAGCGGCGCCGTTGTGCGGCATGCCTCTCCGGCGAACCCCGATCCTAAGGCCCCGTCTTTGCCTCAGCCTTACGCGTTACATGGTTGTGAATCACCGGGATGTGACTCAAAAATTTGGCCTGATTTGCGGCAGTGCCTGTCATTTGCCCTGATTTCGCCTATGCTCTCGCAAAAGAAGATTGAAATATAAGGGGTACCGGCTGGATGCCAAACTTCTGCAGGACCGTGAAACCTGGCCTCGCTGCCTCGCTACTGACAGCGGCGTTTCTTCTCCTCCCTCCTGCAGGCAATGCCCAAGAACAGCCCGTCTGGCGCTACGGAACATCGTCAATCGGTGAACTGAAATACAAGCCCGATTTTGCGCGCTTCGACTACGTCAATCCTGACGCTCCCAAGGGTGGAGAGCTGCGCCTGTCGGAGAGCGGTACATTCGATACCTTCAATCCGATTCTCTCCAAGGGCGAGGCGGCGAGCGGCGTAACCTCGCTCGTCTTCGATACGTTGATGAAATCGGCCGAGGACGAGATCACAACCGCCTATGGGCTGCTGGCCGAGGGCGTTTCCTATCCCGACGATATTTCCTCCGCGACGTTTCGCCTGCGCGCCGAGGCCAAGTGGGCTGACGGCAAGCCTGTGACGCCGGAGGACGTGGTCTTTTCGTTCGAAAAAGTGAAGGAACACAATCCGCTTCTGTCCAACTACTACCGCCACGTGGTTTCGGCGGAAAAGACTGGCGACCGCGACGTCACCTTCCGCTTCGACGAGAAGAACAACCACGAAATGCCGAACATCCTCGGCCAGTTCCCCATCGTGCCGAAACACTGGTGGGAAGGCGAGGACGAGAAGGGCAACAAGCGCGACATCAGCCGCACGACGCTGGAGCCGGTGATGGGCTCAGGCCCCTACAAGATCGCGTCGTTCCAGGCCGGCGGCTCGATCCGCTTCGAACGCAGGGACGACTATTGGGGCAAGAGCCTCAACGTCAATGTCGGGCAATATAATTTCGGCGTGATCAGCTATGCCTTCTTCAGCGACAGGAACGTGCAGTTCGAAGCCTTCCGCGCCGGCAACGTCGATTTCTACCAGGACAACAGCGCCAGTCACTGGGCGACCGCCTATGACTTTCCGGCGATGAAGGATGGCCGTGTGGTCCGCGAGGAGATCGAGAATCCGCTGCGCGCAGCCGGCATCATGCAAGCCTTCGTGCCGAACATGCGCCGCGACAAATTCAAGGATCAGCGCGTGCGCGAGGCGCTGAACTACGCCTTCGACTTCGAGGACCTGAACCGCAACCTCGCCTACAACGCCTTCCAGCGTGTCGACAGCTATTTCTGGGGCACCGAGCTTGCCTCCAAGGCTTTGCCGGAAGGACGTGAGAAGGCCATTCTGGAGGAACTGAAGGACAAGGTTCCTCCAGAAGTCTTCACCGCGCCCTACGCGAACCCGGTCAACGGCGACCCGCAGAAGGTGCGCGACAACCTGCGCAAGGCGCTGGCGCTGTTCAAGGAGGCGGGCTACGAACTCAAGGGCAACCGCCTGGTCAACGTAAAGAGCGGCGAGCCCTTCAGCTTCGAATTACTCTTGGCCAACCCGTCGTTCGAGCGCACCGTCACGCCGTTCATCAACAGCGTGAAGAAGATCGGCATCGATGCGCGCATCCGGACCGTCGACGATTCGCAATACACCAACCGCGTCCGAAGCTTCGACTATGACATGATCTACGGCATATGGGCGCAAACACTGGTACCCGGCAACGAGCAGATCGACTACTGGGGTTCGGCTTCGGTCAATCAGCAGGGATCGCGAAACTATGCCGGCATATCCGATCCGGCGATCGACGAACTCATCCGCAGGATCATCTTCGCGCCCAACCGCGACGAACTGGTGGCAACAACACGGGCCCTCGATCGCGTTCTTCTCGCCCATCACTTCGTGGTTCCGCTGTTCTACTCGCGCTCGGTTCGCGTGGCTTACTGGAACCAGCTCGCCCGTCCGCAGGAACTGCCCTACTACGGAATAGGCTTTCCGGACGCGTGGTGGTCGAAAAACGCCTCCCCCAAATGAAGTCCTTGCACTCGAATGGCGTCTCGATTCCAAATGCAAAAAAACGAATCACTGAAACAAGCCCCGATCCGGGCCTGACAGCCGCAAGGAGACACAGGGATTGAGACACCATAGACGGCTTGCCGACGCTTCGCCGGTCCGGGCCACCGCCCACACGTCGATCGAAAGGCCCGCCTGATGGGTGCCTACATCCTGCGCCGCCTGCTTTTGATGATCCCGACGATCTTCGGGATCATGGCGATCTCCTTCATCGTGGTGCAATTCGCGCCCGGCGGCCCGGTCGAGCAGGTGATCTCGGACCTGACCAATGCCGGCGGCTCCGATCGCCTGTCGGGCAGCAGCGGCGACCTGATGCAGGCCGGCGGCGACGAAGGCGGGCGCTATCGCGGCGCTCAAGGGCTTGACCCGGAGTTCATCGCCAAGCTCGAAAAGCAGTTCGGCTTCGACAAGCCGCCGCTCGAACGCTTCGCTACCATGATGTGGAACTATCTCCGCTTCGATTTCGGCGAGAGCTTCTTCCGCAACACCTCGGTGATCGATCTGATCAAGGAGAAGATGCCGGTCTCGATCTCGCTCGGGCTGTGGATCCTTCTATTCTCCTACGCGATCTCCATCCCGCTCGGCATCAAGAAGGCCGTATCCGACGGTTCGGCCTTCGACGTCTGGACCTCGGGCATCATCGTCATCGGCTACGCCGTGCCGAGCTTCCTCTTCGGCATCCTGCTGATCGTCGTCTTTGCCGGCGGCTCGTTCTTCGACTGGTTCCCGCTGCGTGGTATCGTCTCCGACAATTTCTGGGATTTGCCCTGGTGGCAGAAGATCCTCGACTACATCTGGCACATGACGCTGCCGCTGATCACGCTGCTGCTCTCGGCCTTTGCGACGACGACGCTGCTCACCAAGAATTCCTTCATCGACGAAATCAAGAAGCAGTATGTAACGACGGCACGGGCCAAGGGCCTGACCGACGGCCAGGTGCTCTATGGCCACGTCTTCCGCAACGCCATGCTGATCATCATCGCCGGCTTCCCCGGCGCCTTCATCTCGGCCTTCTTCACCGGCTCGCTTTTGATCGAATACATCTTCTCGCTCGATGGCCTCGGCCGGCTCGGCTATGATTCGGTCGTCAAGCGCGACTATCCGATCGTCTTTGCCACGCTCTTCATCTTCTCGCTGATGGGCCTGCTCGTCAGCCTGTTGTCGGACCTCATCTACACCTGGGTCGATCCGCGCATCGATTTCGAGCGGAGGGATGTCTGATGGCAAGCGTCGCAACGTCCCCGACCGCTGTGGCGCCGCGTGGCTGGTTGTCACCCGTCAACCAGCGCCGCTGGCAGAATTTCAAGGCGAACCGACGCGGCTACTGGTCGCTTTGGCTGTTCCTGGCGCTGTTCGGGCTCAGCCTGGTCGGTGAACTGATCGCCAACGACAAGCCGATCATCGCCTCCTACAAGGGAGAGCTTTTGTTCCCTGTCGTCATCGACTATCCGGAGGAAAAGTTCGGCGGCTTCCTGGCCGAGACTGACTATCGCTCCGACTTCATCCGCGACGAGATCGAGGCCAATGGCTGGATGATCTGGCCGCCGGTGCGCTATTCCTACCAGACGGTCAATTCCAACATACCGCATTCGGCGCCGACCAAGCCGTTCTGGCTGATGGACAAGGAAGAGCGCTGCTCCGCCTACCCTGACAAGACCAACGACCGGAACTGCATCGTCGGAAACCTCAATTGGCTCGGCACCGATGACCAGGCCCGCGACGTCTTTGCGCGCATGATCTACGGCTTCCGCATCTCGGTGCTCTTCGGCCTGACGCTCACCATCGCCTCTGCGGTGATCGGTGTCACCGCCGGCGCCATCCAGGGCTATTTCGGCGGCTGGACCGACCTCCTGATGCAGCGCTTCATCGAGATCTGGTCGTCGATGCCGGTGCTCTACATTCTCCTGATCATCGCCGCGATCCTGCCGCCAGGGTTCTTCATCCTGCTTGGTATCATGCTCTTGTTCTCCTGGGTCGGTTTCGTCGGCGTCGTGCGCGCCGAGTTCCTGCGGGCTCGCAATTTCGAATACGTCAACGCGGCACGCGCGCTCGGCGTCGGCAATGGCACGATCATGTATCGCCACCTCCTGCCGAACGCGATGGTGGCGACGCTGACCTTCCTGCCCTTCATCCTCTCTGGCTCGATCACGACGCTGACTTCGCTCGACTTCCTCGGCTTCGGCATGCCGCCGGGATCGCCCTCGCTCGGCGAGATGATCGCCCAAGGCAAGTCCAACCTGCAGGCGCCCTGGCTGGGGCTGACGGCCTTCTGCGTCATGTCGCTGATGCTGTCGCTGCTGATCTTCGTGGGCGAAGCGACGCGCGATGCCTTCGATCCGAGAAAGACGTTCCGGTGAGCGCGACGATGACAGATCCAATCCTCTCCGTCCGCGACCTCTCCGTCGCCTTTCACCAGGGCGGCAACACCTCCGTTGCCGTCGACCATATCTCCTTCGACATCAGGCGCGGCGAGACCGTGGCGCTTGTCGGCGAATCCGGTTCGGGCAAATCGGTCTCGGCCAATTCGATCCTGAAGCTCTTGCCCTACCCGTCCGCCAGCCACCCGAGCGGCGAAATCGTCTTCAACGGCAAGGACCTGCTGAAAGCCAGCGATGCGGAGCTGCGCCACGCCCGCGGCAACGACATCACCATGATCTTCCAGGAGCCGATGACCTCGCTCAACCCGCTGCACTCGATCGAGCGGCAGATCGGCGAGATCCTCGAACTGCACCAGGGGCTGGAGGGTGCTGCGCGGCGCACGCGGATTCTCGAGCTGCTCAACCAGGTCGGCATCCGCGAGCCGGAGAAGCGGCTGAGCGCCTATCCGCACGAGCTCTCGGGCGGCCAGCGCCAGCGTGTGATGATCGCGATGGCGCTCGCCAACCGACCGGAACTCTTGATCGCCGACGAGCCGACGACCGCACTCGACGTCACCGTGCAGGCACAGATCCTCGAGCTGTTGAAGACGCTCAAGGATGAGCACGGCATGTCGATGCTGTTCATCACCCATGACCTCGGCATCGTGCGCAAGATCGCCGATCGGGTCTGCGTCATGACGAAGGGCAAGATCGTCGAAACGGGACCGACCGCCGAGATCTTTGCCAATCCGCAGCATGCCTACACCCGCCATCTGCTCGCCTCCGAGCCGAAGGGCAATCCGCCGCCGTCTGACGCGTCGAAGCCGATCGTGATGGAAGCCTCTGAGATGAAGGTGTGGTTCCCAATCAAGGCCGGATTCCTGCGCAAGGTGGTCGATCATGTGAAGGCCGTCGACGGCATCGACCTGAAGCTGCGTGCAGGCCAGACACTCGGCGTCGTCGGCGAATCCGGCTCCGGCAAGACGACGCTCGGGCTTGCGTTGACGCGGCTGATCTCGTCGAAGGGTCGCATCGCCTTCATCGGCAAGGACATCGACCGCTACAGCTTCAGCGAGATGCGGCCGCTTCGAAACCGGATGCAGATCGTCTTCCAGGATCCCTACGGCTCACTCAGCCCGCGCATGTCGGTGGCCGATATCATCGCCGAGGGCCTGAAAATCCACGAGCGCTCCCTATCCGACAACGAGCGCGACGCCCGCGTCGCGGCGGCGCTCGAAGAAGTGGGCCTCGATCCCGCGACCCGCTGGCGCTATCCGCACGAGTTCTCCGGTGGCCAGCGGCAGCGCATCGCCATTGCCCGCGCCATGGTGCTGAAGCCGCAATTCGTGATGCTCGACGAGCCGACCTCGGCGCTCGACATGAGCGTGCAGGCGCAGGTGGTCGACCTGCTGCGGGACCTGCAGAGCAAACACGACCTCGCCTATCTGTTCATCAGCCACGACCTCAAGGTCGTGCGCGCCCTTGCCAACGAGATGATCGTGATGCGCATGGGCAAGGTGGTTGAGCAGGGCCCGGCCGAACGCATTTTCAATGCCCCGAGCCAGGACTACACGAAGGCGCTGATGGCTGCCGCCTTCAACCTCGAAGCCGTCAACTTGACCGCGATCCGTCAATAGGTGCCCGAATGTCCGCAAAAAGCCCCGTCATCGTCGATCTGAAGTTCATTCCGGAGGAAGTCGAGGCGGCGCTTCGTGGGGCCTTCCCGGATCGCGAGGTGATCAACCGCGCCGATGCCGTGCACCACAACCGCGACCTCTCCGGCATCGACTATGCAGTCGTCTGGAAATCGGCACCGGACCTGTTCGACCGGGCGCCGAATCTCAAGGTGGTGTTCTCCGGCGGCGCCGGCGTCGACCACGTCCTGACCTTGCCGGGCCTTCCCGAAGTACCGCTCGTGCGCTTCGTCGACCAGACGCTGACGACGCGCATGAGCGAATGGGTGGTCATGCAGTGCCTCATGCACCTGCGCCAGCACCGCACCTACGAGGCGCAGGCGGCGAAACGCGAATGGCGCGACCTGACCCAGCCGGAAGCCGCCGACATCACCGTCGGCATCATGGGCATGGGCGTGCTTGGCCAGGACGCCGCCCGCAAGCTCTCGGCCATGGGCTTCAAGGTCATCGGCTGGTCGCGCAGCAAGCGCGACGTCGCCGGCATCGAGACCTTTGGCGGCAACGAACTCGACAGCTTCCTGGCACGCAGCGACTTCCTTGTCGGCCTGCTGCCGCTGACGCCGGACACCCGCGGCATATTCAACCTGCGCCTGTTTGCAAGGCTCAGCCGTAACGGCCCGTTCGGCGCGCCTGTCTTCATCAATGCCGGCCGCGGCGGTAGCCAGGTCGAAGCGGACATCCTGAAGGCGCTCGACAGCGGCGTGCTCGCTGGTGCCTCGCTCGACGTTTTCGAGCAGGAGCCGCTTGCCCAGGACAGCCGCTTCTGGACCCTGCCCAACGTCTACGTCACGCCGCACGTGGCGGCATCCTCCGACGTCAAGGCGCTCTTCCGCCATGTGGAGCAGCAGATTGCCCGCTTCGAAGGCGGACAGGCGCTCGAACACGTCGTCGACAAAGTAGCCGGCTACTGATCCAGCGAAAGCGAGGTGCGACGCTTTCCGCGCCGAGCCTCCTGGCAGAGACGCAGCATCGCATTCTGCGACGTGATGAATGGGTGTTTTGCCTTCATCGGCTACGATTGCGGAGGCTCGCGCCCCCAACGCTCCGTTAGCGGGCGCTCAGGGACGGCGGTAGCCCGTCGGCTGCTCATAGAGCCAGCCAATCCGCTCGATCGAGGCCTCCAAGCCCTCTCGCGCAACCGTCATCGTGTGACCGTTGGCGTGGATCAGGGTTTCGTCGTCCTCCATCAGCGCGACGTGCCCTTTCCAGAAGACGAGGTCGCCGCGCGTGAGCACTTCGCGCCCAATCGGCGTTCCCAACCCCGTCGCCTGCATGTCGGAATCGCGCGGCGCCTGCCTGCCGACCATCATCATCGACAATTGCACAAGGCCGGAGCAATCGATGCCGAAGCCGGAACGCCCGCCCCAGAGATAGGGTGTTTCGACGAAGCGGGCAGCGACCGAGACATAGTCTCCCGGCACGACACTGCCGACCTCGATGCAGTGATTGGCGATGACCGCCTGGCCGCCGTCGAGCAGAAAGTAGCGCGTGCCCCTCGTTTCGCGCTCATCGACAACCGTCAACCGGCTGCCCATCGACAGCGGATAGACCGTCGGGAAACGCAGATCATGGCCGGTATAGACGAAGGTGCGCGGCGCCGTCACGATATGGGTCGGGCTCTTGACCACCGGCGCAAGGCAATACTCCGGAAGATAGCCGACATAGCCGTCGAGATCGGCCTTCACCCAGCACCAGCTTTCGTTGGTGTCGAGTACCCGAACAGATTCGCCGAGCAGCAGCTCGGTGTCGGTGCCGCAGGCGAGATCGGGCTTGGCCCGCAGGGGCGCAACCGGAACAGAGATGCGCGCAACGCTTCCCTCGACGTAGCGTTCGGCTTGCACGACACCGCGTAGCCGGCTCTCTGCGAGGTCGGGGCGATAGGCGTTCAGGCGGCGATCGGGCGGTGTCGACATGTCTACTCACTTCAGCTGCTTGCGGCCCTGATCAATGATCAGGTCACCGAATTTTTCAAGATAGAGAGCACCCTCGACTGTCCTTTTGATGACGACGTTGCGGCGATCACGCTCGTCGCGGGTGCGATCGACAAGTCCAAGCGCTCCCATGGTGTCGAGCGCGCGGGTGATGACCGGCTTGGTGACCCCAAGCGTCGCCGCCAATCCACGCACGGTGTGCGGCGGCGGCACGAGGTAGATGTGCAGCAGGATCGCCAGCTGCCGCAAGGTCAGGTCGCGGCTGTCGACGCGAACCTGGGCGAGCGACACCGAATGCCAAAGCCCGAGGGCCTGGGAGGGCGTTAGCTCGATCGGCAATGGCGGCTCCTACGCGTGATACTGATCCGCCACGATAGCGGCGGATCGTTACGCAAGCGTTTCTTTGCCGGTTACGCCTGGTTGCGGTTACCTCGTCATCTTCTGGACGTGCTGGTAAAGCGCACGGATTGCCTGCGCCTCCCCGCCAACCGTCGAATGCGGGCGCTCGGACGGAGCCCAGCCGAAGATATCGAAATGGACCCAGCTCTTGGCGTTGGTGACGAAGCGCCGGAGGAAGAGTGCCGCAGTGATCGATCCGGCCATGCCGCCCGCAGGCGCGTTGGTGAGGTCGGCGATGCGGGCCGAGACATCCTTGTCGTAGCCGTTATAGAGCGGCATGCGCCACATCGGATCGTCGACCTCGAGGCTTGCTTCCGTCAGATCGTGGGCCAGATCGGCATCGTCGGTGAAGAACGGCGGCAGATCCGGGCCGAGCGCGACGCGCGCGGCACCGGTCAGCGTCGCCATGTCGACGAGCAGATCCGTCTTCTCTTCGTCGGCATAGGCGAGCGCGTCAGCAAGGATCAGCCGGCCTTCGGCATCGGTATTGTCGATCTGCACCGTCAGGCCCTTGCGGCTGCGATAGATGTCGCCCGGCCGGAAGGCATTGGCGGAAATAGAGTTTTCGACCACCGGCACGATGACGCGCAGATCCACCTTGAGCTTGGCGTCCATGATCATCAGCGCCAGGCCAAGGACGTTGGCGGCACCGCCCATGTCCTTCTTCATCAGCAGCATGGAGGCCGACGGCTTGATGTCGAGACCGCCGGTATCGAAGCACACGCCCTTGCCGACGAGCGTTACCTTCTTGTGGCCCTTCTTGCCCCAGCGCAGCTCCAGCAGGCGCGGAGCCTCGGCGCTGGCGCGGCCGACGGTGTGCACCAGCGGGAAGTTCTGCGTCAGCAGCGCTTCGCCGGTTATGACCGAAACATCGGCCTTGTAGTGGGCGGCAAGCGCGCGGAACGCGCCTTCGAGCGCTTCCGGTCCCATGTCGTTGGTCGGCGTGTTGATGAGGTCACGGGCGAGGAACACGCCAGCGAGCTGGCGCTTGATGTCGGTCGCGTCCGCATCGGCGGGGATGAGCAGCGTCGGCGGTTCGCCCTTGGCGGACTTGTAGCGCTCGAAGCGATAGGAGCCGAGGCCGTAGCCGAGCGCCAGCCGGTTGGCCGTCAGCGGTGCCGTTTCGATATGCCATTTGCCGGCCGGCAGCGCCCGCGCCAGCTTGCCTGCGAGGAACGGCGCTTCCGACGGGTTGCTGCCGAGGCCGAAGAGCGCGCCGCCAAGATGGCCGTCGGCGGACGGGATCAACAGCACCGCGCCGGACTCGGCCGTAAAGCCTGCCTTGCGCGCCCAGTCCAAAGCGATCGGGTCGATCGTCCCCGTCTCGATATGCGCCGGCGTGACGGCGAAGATCGGCAGGGTCTTGCCGGCGCTGGTGTTGAACGGCGACGGCCGCTCGATGAACTGATAGGGAGCCATGAAAGTCCTCGGCTGACAGAGATGGAATCGCGCCATTAACGCTCTGTTAGGGTTAACAGATTATTGCTGGAGTGAAAGTTGCGCCGGTGTTGTCTGAAGTTCAGGTGCGCGAATGCATGCTGGGGACACACATGGCCAAATATACGACCTCATCCTCGAGACACGCCCGTTTCTTGCGGGGCGCGGCAATCGCGCTGGTGGCGCTTTCGCTTGCCGGCTGCGCCAACCAGCCGAAGAAGGAACTGACGACGGGGTCGATCTCCAGAACGTCAAAACCGGTGCAGTCGATGACCGCGCCTGAGCTTTCGGCCGCTGCCGAAAGCATCGGCCAGGCCTATGAAAAGAACCCCAAGGATCGCGAAGCGGGCCTCAACTATGCCAATCTCCTGCGCATGACCGGCCGCAATGAGCAAGCGCTTGCGGTGATGCAGCAGGTCGCGATCAACCATCCGTCGGACCGCGAAGTGCTCGGCGCCTACGGCAAGGCACAGGCCGCCGCCGGTCAACTCGAGCAGGCGCTTGCGACAATCGGCCGGGCGCAGACACCCGACCGTCCGGACTGGAAGCTGAAATCGGCCGAGGGCGCAATCCTCGACCAGCTGGGCCGCGCCCAGGAGGCGCGACTGCGCTACCGCGAGGCTCTCGACCTCAAGTCGAACGAGCCGTCAGTACTCTCCAATCTCGGCATGTCCTATCTTTTGACCAAGGACCTTCGCACCGCCGAAACCTATCTCAAGTCGGCGGCAAGCCAGCCCGGCGCCGACAGCAGCGTGCGCCAGAACCTCGCGCTCGCCGTCGGCCTTCAGGGCCGCTTCCAGGAAGCCGAGACGATCGCCCGCCAAGAGCTTTCCAGCGAGCAGGCGGAAGCGAACGTCGCCTATCTGCGCTCAATGCTTTCGCAGCAGGGCGCATGGAAAGAGCTCGCCAAGGCCGACGACAAGAAGGTCGCCAACTAAAGGCGCGCCGCGTTCTTCGGAGACGCTCTTGGCGCCTCTAGCGCTTCCCATCTACCGCCCCATGATTGTAGAGCGCCGACAGCGGCGCCGCTGCCTAGAATTTGTCGGCGACCTGGATGCCCGCCGGTCCAAGGATGACGGCGACCAGCACCGGCAGGAAGAACAGGATCATCGGTACAGTCAGCTTCGGCGGCAGGGCAGCCGCCTTCTTCTCGGCTGCCGTCATGCGCTGGTCGCGACTTTCCTGCGCTAGCACACGCAGGGCCTGAGCGATCGGTGTACCGTAGCGGTCCGCCTGGATCAGTGCCTGGACCACGGATTTCACCTCGTCGAGGCCGGTGCGCTGTCCGAGATTTTCAAGTGCAACCCGGCGCTCGGGCAGAAACGACAGTTCCGCCGTCGTCAGCACCAGCTCTTCCGCCAGTTGCTGCGATTGCGATGCCACCTCGTCGGCGACGCGACGCATGCCGAGCTCCATCGACACGCCCGATTCGACGCAGATCAGCAGGAGATCCAGCGCATCCGGCCAGGCCCGGCGTATCGACGCCTGGCGCTTGGTGATGGCGTTGGCCACGACGATGTTCGGCGCATAAAAGCCAAGATAGGCAAAGCCGATCGCAAAGAAGAGCCGCACCATCAGCGGCTTGTCGGCAAAATTGCCGAGTACGAAGATATAGACGAGCGCGACGAGCAGAAACAGGAAGGGCAGGCAGAAGCGCGCGAACAGGAAGGTGTTGAGCGCGTTCTGCGAACGGAAGCCGGCCATTTTCAACCGGTTGACGGTATTATCGTCGACGAGCGCCGAGCGCAGGTTGAGCCGTTCGACGACCTGGCGGATGGAGGCGTTGTTCTGCCCGCGCAGGCTTGCCCGGCCGTTTTGAACCTCGGCGGCAAGCCGCGCGCGTTCGCGCGCCCGGATCTGCTCGCGCTCGGTCGCAACGGACTTCATCCGCTTGCCGAGATCGCCGCGATCGAACAGCGGCACGATCAGCGAATAGAAGGTTGCGAGCACGGCGAGCGAAACCAGAATGGCGACGACGACGTTGGGATCGGTCAGGGTCTTGATCAGGTCAGTGCTCATCGACGCCCCTCAGATGTCGAAGTTGATCATGTTGCGCATCACCCAAATGCCGATGCTCATCCAGAACAGGCCGGCACCGATGATCAGATGACCGCGGGGGTCGGTGAAAAGCACCATCATGTAGGCGGGCGATGTCAGGTAGACCAAAAGCGCAACGATGAACGGCAGGGCGCCGATGATGCAGGCCGAGGCCTTGGCTTCCATCGACATGGCACTGACCTTCGCTCTCATCTTCCTGCGCTCGCGCAGGACCTTCGACAGGTTGCCTAGGGCTTCCGAGAGATTGCCGCCCGCCTGCGCCTGGATGGCGATCACGATGGCGAAGAAATTCACCTCCGGCAGGGGAATGCTGTTGACCATACGGGCGCAGGCTTCGGTCACGCTCAGGCCCACCTGCTGGGATTCCACCACGCGGCGAAACTCGGTCTTGACCGGCTCCTGGCCGTCGGCGGCGATGAGACGCAGTGCGTCGTTCAAGGGAAGGCCCGACTTGATGGAGCGGACCATGACCTCGAGCGCGTTCGGGAATTCCTCGAGGAACTTCTTGCAGCGCCGCTTGACCAGGTAGCCGATGAACCAGCGCGGCAGGCCGAGACCGGCGACCAGGCCGAAGCCGACGGCAATGGCGAGCCCGGCCCCCAGCATCAGCACGATCAGAAAGGCAAAAAATCCGAAGAGCGCGCTGAACAGATAAAAGCGCCCGATCGAGATCGACAGGTCCGCCTGGGTGAGACGCACCTTCATCGAGGGCGCTGTCTTTGCCGAGCGTTCCTGCTGCTTCTTTTCCAATTCTTTCAGCGAATCCTGGACGGATTTTCGCCGTTTCGACAGTTCGCTCACGCGGTCGCGCGCGGCCTTCATCTTGGCGCGGTCAGTTTCCGCCGCGCTGATCTTGCGCACGCGGCCTTCCGCCTTCTTTTCGCTTTCGATGCGCGAGAACAGCAGGCCGTAGGCAAGCGCCGCCGCCGATATGGCGACGAGGGCCGCTAGCGCCAGAACGGTGATGTCTATCCCGAACATCGCAGCTCCTAGCCCTTGTCCATCGCGTCGAGGGTCGCGGCCAGTCGCTTGTCCTCGTTGAAGTAGCGCGCGCGATCCCAGAAGTGCGGCCGGCCGATGCCGGTCGACATGTGGCGGCCGATGATCCGCCCGCCGGCGTCTTCGCCATCGATCTCGTAGCGCATCAGGTCCTGGGTGATGATCACGTCGCCTTCCATGCCCACCACCTCGGTGATGTGGGTGATGCGGCGGGAACCATCGCGAAGGCGGGACGCCTGGATGATCACGTCCACCGATCCGGCGATGATCTCGCGCACGGTCTTTGCCGGCAGCGTATAACCGCCAAGCGCGATCATAGATTCCATGCGGCTCAGGCATTCGCGCGGCGTGTTGGCGTGGATGGTTCCCATCGAGCCGTCATGGCCGGTGTTCATCGCCTGCAACAGGTCGAAGACTTCCGGGCCGCGCACTTCGCCGACGATGATGCGTTCGGGGCGCATGCGCAGGCAGTTCTTGATGAGATCGCGCATGGTGATCTCGCCTTCGCCTTCGATGTTCGGTGGGCGGGTTTCGAGGCGCACGACATGCGGCTGCTGCAATTGGAGTTCGGCCGTGTCTTCGCAGGTGATCACGCGCTCATCCGTGTCGATATAGCGTGTCAGGCAATTGAGAAGCGTCGTCTTGCCCGAGCCCGTGCCGCCCGAAATGACGATGTTGCAGCGGACGCGACCGATAATCTGCAGGAGAACGGCGCCCTCTGGCGTTATCGAGCCGAAGCGGACCAGCTGCTCGAGCGTCAGCTTGTCTTTCTTGAACTTGCGGATGGTAAGCGCCGTGCCGTCGATGGCGAGCGGTGGGGCAATGACGTTGACGCGGGACCCGTCCGGCAGGCGGGCGTCGCAGATCGGGCTCGATTCGTCGACGCGGCGGCCGACCTGGCCGACGATGCGCTGGCAGATCGAAAGAAGCTGCGCGTTGTCGCGGAACCGGATTTCCGATTCCTGCACTTTACCGGCGACTTCGATGAAGGTCTGGCCTGCACCGTTGACCATGATGTCGGCGATGTCGTCGCGGGCAAGCAGCGGTTCGAGCGGACCGTACCCCAGAACGTCGTTGCAGATATCGTCGAGCAATTCCTCCTGCTCGGAGATCGACATCGCGAAGTTCTTGATCGTGATGATGTCGTTGACGATATCGCGGATTTCCTCGCGCGCGCTCTCCGTATCGAGCTTGGCGAGCTGCGACAGATCGATCGTGTCGATCAGCGCGGAGAAGACCTGCGATTTCGTGTCGTAGTAGTCTTCCGTCCGCGCCTGCCGCCGTCTTGCCGGCGGAGCAGGCGTCGGCGACCTGGCACCAGCGGAGGGCGTTTCGGCAAGAACCGGAACGGCGCGCTCGACCACCGGCGCTTGCACCGCAGCCACGATCGGCGGAGGGGCGGAAACCGGGGTGCCGCCGCCTTTGCCGAAGCCTTCGTTTCCGCGCTTGCCAAACATCTGCGTAATCCTACGTCCTATTTCCTGCCGAGCGCTGCAAGCATCTTGCCGAGGCCGCCGCGCCGGGCCTTCTTCATCGTCACGCGGCCGGTCAGAAGATGTGCGAGCTGCGAGAAGGTTTCAGCAGCCGGCGCTTTCTTGTCGATTTCGGCGATCATCCGCCCGCTGTTCGAAGCGTTACCGAACAGAGCCGCGTCGAAGGGAATGATGGCCGCGGCTTCGATTTCCAGCGAATCGCAGAACTCGTTGGCGGCAATCTCCGGCCGCTTCGGCATGCCGACCTGGTTCAGCACCAGGTGGGGCGCCTTGTCGTTGGGGCGCAGCCTCTTCAGGGCGTCGAGCAGGTTCTTGGTGTTGCGCAGGCTGGCAAGATCGGGGATCGCCGTGATCACCACCTCGTCGGCTTCGCCGAGCACGGACCGTGTCCAATCCGTCCACAGGTGCGGAATGTCGAGAACGGAAACGGGGGCGCTGCGCTGCAGGATCTCGAGGATCGGGTGAAAAGCCCCGGTCTCGAAGTCATAGGCGCGGTCGAGCATCGAAGGTGCCGCCAGAAGCGACAGGTGCTCGGAGCACTTGGTCAGCAGACGATCGAGAAACACCTCGTCCAGGCGCTCCGGCGCAAAGACCGCCTCTGCAATGCCCTGCGGCGGATCCTGGTCGAAATCGATGTTGGCGGTGCCATAGGGCAAGTCGAGATCGGCGAGAATCGTTTCGGTCGAAAACAGGCTGGAGATGCCCCAGGCGCAATTGTGTGCGATCACGGACGATCCGCAGCCGCCCTTCGCACCGATGAAGGCGATGCTTCGCCCCAAGGGTTCGGCATCCGGGTCGACGAAGATCGCCGAAACGGCAGTGAGAATGTCCGGCATCGAAACCGGCGCGACCATGTATTCGGAAATGCCGTTGCGGATGAGTTCGCGGTAGAGCCCGATATCGTTGTGCTTGCCGACGAGGATCACCTTGGTGCTGGGATCACAGACTTCCGCCAGCGGCGCCAGTTCGGTCAGCAGCGACCGCGGTTCCGTCGCCGTCTCGAGAATGATCAGGTTGGGCGTCGATACGGTCGCGAACATGTTGGCGGCGGCATCGATGCTGCCGCTGTTGATGCGCAGGCTCACCTTCGCCATGCGCCGATCCTGGCCGCACCGCTCCATCAGCCGCAACATCGCGTTGCTTTCGCAAAACGCGTGGATCGAAATCCGCGGCAACGGACGAACCTGCTCCAGATCGCTCATACGCGCATCGAAGGACGGGTCGTCCCCCTCGGTGCCAGTCTCGATCCTGTAATCGATGGTACTCATCTTTTCATCCAGCCGATATCAGTTGAAGGTGATGACCGTGCCGTCCTTCTTCTCGGTTCCACGCCAATCCGTGATCACCTGGCCGCGTTGCTCGGCGTCGATCGGCGACATCTGACGCGGACCGAGGAGGTCCGTCGGGTTGGCAAGCTGGGCCGCCAGGTTCGATTGCGAGGCGCAACCGAAGTTGTAATAGTTCTTGTTTTCCAAGGTGTTGAGGTTCAGGTCTTCCGGCCAGGTGCCGCAAGGTCCCGTCTGTGCCGTGATCGCCACATAGCTCAGACGGATAGGGGCCGCGTCGCCATAGGGTCCGGCGTCGTAGCTCGTCTCCAGCAACCTCTTGGCCGGTACGCCTGCATTCACCAGCACGCCGCGGATTTCCCGGCGCATCGCCTGGGCGGCGTGGCTGTTGGCAGCGCCCCGCGGCATCATGATCTGCACGACGCCGCTTGCCGAGTTGCGATAGTCGGCCGCAAAACCGGCGACGACATCGCGCGTACCCTGAGTAAGACGGCGATCGCCCGAGGCGATCGGGATGTCGATGACGCGTTCCCCCTCGGCGAGCACAATCGGATGCCGGGTGCGGTAGTCATCGGGGATGGAGCCAGTCGCGAGATTGTCCCTCGTGCCGCAACCGGCAAGCAGGGCACCGGCCAGCACCAGGACGGCTGCCCGGCTCATGCGACGGATGAATGTTCCGGACGGACCTGAGGACATGGCGTTCGGCCTTTCGGAATTCACGTGGAAATCGGTTCGAAGCGTCATGACCCAGCCTATTTGTAGATGAAGCCAACGTTGCCGTGGTAACGGCCTGCCGGAGCGGCCGCTTCCGGCCGGCCGTAAATGCGGTTCACGCGGCCGAGGAAGTAGCTGTCGAGATCGTTGGCCGGATTGAAGTTGTCGTCAGGCCGGGAGATCGCACTTCTGGCGACCGGACGGACCAGATAGGGTGTGGCGATGATGACCAGCTCGGTCTCGTTGCGCGCGAAATCCTTGCTGCGAAACAGCGTGCCCAGCACCGGGATCTTCGACGCGCCCGGCAGGCCTGACATCGCCTGGCGAATGTTGTCCTGAACCAGGCCGGCGATCACGATCGAGCCGCCGGACGGCAATTCGACGCTGGTCGAGGCCTCGCGCTTGCGGATCCCTAGGAAGGTATTGCCCGGAATGTCGGTAAAGCTGTTACCGGTAACGACAGACCCTTCGTAGGTTGGCTCCGAAACGTTCGTCTCTATCTTCAGGCTAATGCGCCCCGGACCTAGCACGACTGGTTTGAAATTCAGACGGATGCCATATTCAACGTCGTTGACTTCACGTTCGACCTTTCTCTTTGGCTGCTTCGTTACCGGATCGTCTTCTTCCGATACCTCTTGCGTTCCCGCCAATCGAAACATACCGCCGACATAGAACTTCGCTTCCTGTCCCGAAATCGCCGTCAGGCTCGGTTCGGCCAGCGTCCGCATCACGCCGGCCTGCTCCATCGCATTAATGTAGCTGGAGATCGCTGTGCTGCCGATCGACCCGTTGACCACCGCGTTGACGCCGACACCGATCGCATCGCCGAGATTGGCCGGATTGCGGAAGGCAATGCCGCTTCGCCCATCGCTGACACGGCCGTTGAAGCCGAGCTGTTTCAGCACCTGGCGGCTGACCTCGGCCACGGTGACCTTGAGATTGACCTGATCGTCGCCATCGATGGTCAGGAGATTGACGATCTGCGACACCTGCCGGTCTTCGGCGAAAATATCGGCGTCGCCATTGTTGCCCTGGGCCGTGATGTTGCGCGTGGTCGCCTCACCGCCCTGAAGGAAGGCCTTGGCAAGGTCGACGGCACGGGTGGAATCGAGCGGTGTGCGCACGGTGCCGGTCAGCACGATGTTGTCCGAGACGATCTCGACATTGATATCGGCGTCCGGAATGAAGCGGCGCAGGTTGGACTGAAGGCTGGAGACATCGCGCTCGACCTCGATGTCGAGGGAGACGATCTCCTCGCCATTGGGACCGAAGACGAAGATGTTGGTCTGGCCGACCGACTTGCCGAAGAGGTAGATGCGCCGCGACGTACGGGTCACGGCGTCGGCGAGAGACGGGTCGGCAACGAGGATATCGTGCGCGTCTGCAGGCAAATCGACGACTACGGCCTTGTTCAAACCGAGGTTGACCTTCTTCTTCACGCCGGGGCCGCTTTCGACGATGCGGACGACCGAGGACGCGCCGGCAAAAGCTTCCGTCGGCGCCGGCAGATACATGCCGGTAACCGCCAGGCAGAATGATAGGCCGGCTGCGACAGACGCCCGAAATTTGTTTCCGCTCCGTTTCACCTTATGCCCCGTTCTCACCTGGTTCCTGCTCGTGTCTGTCATTGCTGCGTCTGGCCGACCGTTCCATCGCCCTTGACGATGGAGCCGGACTTGATGACCTGAATGTTCGGTTGGCCGTCGCCGCTCAGCAGATAGTCCGCGGCGTCCGTGTCAGACTCCTGCGCGTCGGCGACGCTTCGGAGCGCCAGCGAAATACGTTCCGCCATCTGCTGCGCGACCGTCATCACTTTCGACTGGTCGGGCGTAAGTTCCAGCGTGGCCGTGGTTCCAACCACCGCCTTGGTGCCGTCATCCTTTTCCTCGACCTGTTGGTCGATCGCGAGCACACGCACATTGCTGAGCACGGTTTCGGTCAGGTAGAGTTCGCCATCACCCTTGCGCACCATGATCACGTCGACGCGGTCGTTCGGCAGGATGAAGCCACCGGCACCGGTTGCGACCGTGATTTCGGTCGCAACGGCGCGCTTGCCGGCCGGCAGCAGCGACGACATGATGCGGCTGGACGAATCTGCCACCTTTTCGTGGCGCACGGGTTCGCCGTTGAAGATCGGCAGACGCACGACGGCACCGCTCAGATCATCGATCGCGGTCGGCTGATTTTCTTCGGTAATGATGCCATCGACCACGCCGTCCTTCGGCCAGGCCATCCATTGGATGCTGTCGCCGCCCAGTCGCGATCCGACGGGCAGGCTCTTGCTGGCGACAAGCACATTGACGGTGGGGGCACGCTCGACGACCGGTTCAGCCATCTGTGGCGCAGGCGCGCCCGTCAGCCTCATCGCCAAAAGACCGGCCATCGCAGCCGAGAGAACGGCCACTGCCAGTATGATGATGCGAACCGGTTTCATGATTGTTTCCGAGCCCCGAAAAAATGCCAGGCTCAGATTGATCAGGAATTGGTGTAATTATGGTTAACGGATTACTTATGAGCGCAGTTAACAAAAGCTGACCAGTCAGCTCAAATGCCTCTCAAGTGAGCCGCGCGAAGGCCGCCTCCATAAGCGGCGACGAGGGATAGGCGGCAAAGCCCCCAAGCGCGATCGCGATCCCGTAAGGAATTTTCTTGGCCGTGAGCAAAAGCTGCGGGAAAGGAATGCCGCTCGCAAGGATCGTATCCTCCTGCTGGCGCAACAAAAGCACTGCGAGCGTCAGCACGCCGCCGAAGATCGAGACATAGAGCAGGAAGGCCGTCAACGACGGCGTCAGGCCGAACCAGATGGCGCAGGCCGTCAGGAGCTTCGCGTCTCCGCCGCCCATCACGTTCGTCGCAAACAGGGCAAAACATGCGGCAAAGACTGCAGCGGCCGCGAGCAGATGCAGGCCGATCTCAGCGAGCCCCAAGCCGGACATTGGCGCCACCAGGAAGAAGGCACCAAGCAGGATCACCGAAACACGGTTCGGGATCGTCATCGTCAGCAGGTCGGAAAACGCCGCAAATCCCAGGCAAAAAGGGAAGACCACGAATATGGCAGCTTCAATCATGCTTCCTGCCTCCGAAGTGAGAGCAAACAATCTGCGATGCCTGCTGGCTTCCAGATAACAATAGAGCCGCCTTTTGGGGGCGGCTCCATTACAGGTTCTTGCGAAACCTGTTCGTCAGAGCTTGCCGGACGTGCTCGTCGTGATCTTGCCACCGATCCCGTTGAACGTGGAATCTAGCGAGTTCCCGAGCGTGCTTGCACCAGCAATCAGGGCGACGGAAATGAGAGCCGCGATCAGGCCATATTCAATGGCAGTCGCGCCGGTTTCATCCCGAAGCAGGCGATGGAAAATCTTCGTCATGCGAATTTCTCCTCGCTTGCTTTCCCGATTAGAGCTTGCCAGCCGTGGTGCTGGTCAGCTTGCCGCCGAGGCCGTTGAACGTGCTGTTCAGCGAGTTGCCGAGGGTCGTTGCGCCTGCGATCAGGGCAACGGAGATGAGCGCGGCAATGAGGCCATACTCGATGGCGGTCGCGCCGGACTCGTCCTTCATCAGACGGGCAAAAATCTTCTTCATGATGATTCTCCTACTTCACGTTTGTTGTTCAGCACTTCCGCCAACTGTTGCCGTTGATCGGATGAACCCCAAACTAGTCCTGGCGCATTGCCATCGACTTAAAGAAGGCGGTTACCTGAAGGTTAACGAAGCATCCCTGATTTTTGGGTAAACGAACAGAAAACGGCGAAGCCTCTGCAAGGCCTCGATAGAACCGACTTAACGGTTCGTTCACCAAGAGCGGTGAATATGGCGTGAACACCACCTAGGGACCCGCCATGACCACGCCATTCGCGACCGGCCGAGCCGCCATTTTCGCATACGCGATTGCCGCCCTCGCCCCCTCGGTTGCCGCCGCGGCCGAAAGCGACATGATGCGTGTGTATATGGATCATGCGCGCGTATTGAAGCTCGATCGCCCGGTCAGCAAGGTCATCATCGGCAATGCCGAGGTGGCGGACGCGACGGTTGCGGACGCCCGTACGATCGTCATTACCGGCCGCAACTTCGGAACCACCAACCTGGTCATCCTCGATCAGGACGGAAACGCCATCGTCGACGAGCGGATCCTGGTGTCGATCGACGAAGGCAACACCGTGCGCGTCTATAAACAAACGTCCCGCACCGTGCTCTCCTGCACACCAAATTGTGAGCGTCACGCGGAACGCAAAACCACAGGTAGCACCAATTGATTTTTATGGGTTCGAAGCGCGTGATTCGTTAAAATGCGCACCATCCCTGAGAACGAAATATCAATGGTTGCTCCATAATCTGCCGCCCGTCTGGCGTAACATGATGGGACGGCGCAATGAACATCGAGCAGGCAACATGGCGGCCGAGCGGGGCCGAAAAAAGGCGAAAAGGCATTTTCAGCCGCTTCCTTCGCGACCGCAAAGGCACGACGAGTATCGAGTTCGCCATTCTCGCGCTTCCCTTCTTCGTGGTGATCTTCGCCTCGCTCGAAACCTTCGCCGCCTTCTACGGCGACCAGCTCCTGGCGAACGCGACGGAGACGATGGCGCGCAAGGTCCGCACCGGTCAGATCACCTTCCAGCAGGGAAAACAGACCGACATGAGCGAGGCTCAGTTCCGCCAGGCGTTCTGCGACGAGATCTCGGTCCTGATGAAGTGCTCGGCCACTGAAGCCGGCCTACCCTCGCAATTCTATCTGGACGTCAGAGCGGTCAGTGATCTCAGCAAGTTTCCCGTGCTGATCCCGCGGAAGGCCGATTCCACCGACATCGACACGACCGGCTTCAAGTTTGCCCCTGGCGGCCCCGGCTCCTTCAACGTGGTTCGCGCCTATTATCGCTGGAGCGTCTTCACGGACCTCGTCAGGCCGTTCATCACCAACCTGCGGCCCGCCGGCTCAAGCATGCCGAAGGACTATCTCATGGTGGCGACCGCCACCTTCCGAAACGAGAGCGAGTGAGGCGCCCCGCGATGCCGTATTCCGCGTTTGAAATCCTGCGCCTCAAGCCGATCACCAAGACACTTGGCGCGCTGCGGCGCGACAGAAGCGGCGTCGGTGCGGTCGAATTCGCGATTGTCGCCCCGCTGCTGGTGATGGCCTATCTCGGCGCCTTCGAACTCTCGGTCGGTTTTACCGTTGCCGGCAAGACCGCGCGCGCCGCAAGCGCTACGGCCGACGTCGTCGCGCAGCAGACGGAGGTCAACAAGGCCTTCCTCGCCAACGTGCCGAACATCGCAAAGAGCATCCTGGCGCCCTACGGAAATGCCAACTACACGCTGAAGATCAGCGGCATCGCGGTCACGAACACCAATGAGGGCACGATCCTGTGGTCGCGCGATCAGGCAGGCGGCACGCCCTATGCCGTCAATACCAAGGTCTCCCTGCCCGCCCAGTTCACAGCGACCAACTCCTTCGTCATTCGCACGGAACTGACTGTACCGCACGAACTCCTGCTCTACGCGCCCAACCTTCAGGCGACGGCAAAGACCATCGATCTCTCCAAGACGGCCTACTTCCACGCACGCCTCTCCCAGCCGATAAAATGCTCGGATTGCTGATCAGACAGACATGCGGCGCAATTGCATTGAGCAACGAGCGGCGCTATCCCTTCGAGATTGCGCGGGTGCCCTAGCGGGCGTACCTGCGCTTTTCCGGAGGTCTCGGGCCGCGATCGCCGCGCGCCCGCTGTCAGGTGCATCATGGCGCGTGCCTTTCTATTCGTTCTCGATTCCTTTGGCATAGGCGGAGCGCCGGACGCCGAAGCCTTCGGCGATCTCGGTGCCGACACGCTTGGCCATATCGCCGAGTTCTGCGCTATCGGCGCTGCCGACCGGCCAGGTTTGCGCGAGGGCCCGCTCAGCCTGCCGAACATGTCCGCGCTTGGCCTGATCCACGCTGCAAAGCTAGCGACCGGCACCATTCCCCAGGGCATGCCGGTGCCCAATCGCGTCTATGGCGCCTATGGCGCGGCGAGCGAAGTATCGCGCGGCAAGGACACGCCCTCCGGTCATTGGGAAATCGCCGGAACCCCCGTCATGTTCGACTGGGGTTACTTCTCCGCCGAAGGCGACGCCTTTCCGCCGGAGCTTGTCGAAGCGATCTGCCGCGAGGCCAATATTCCCGGCATTCTCGGCAACTGCCACGCCTCCGGCACCGACATCATCGCCCGCCACGGCGAGGAGCACATGCGCAGTGGCAAGCCGATCTGCTACACCTCGTCCGACTCGGTCTTCCAGATCGCAGCGCACGAGCAAAGCTTCGGCCTCGACCGGCTGCTCGAGCTGTGCCTGATCGTTCGCCGCCTGCTCGACGACTATAATATCGGCCGCGTCATCGCCCGCCCCTTCGTCGGCACGAGCCCGCAGACTTTTGTGCGCACCGGCAACCGGCGCGACTTTTCGGTGCTGCCGCCGGAGCCGACGATCCTCGACCGGCTGGTGGAGGCCGAGCGCACGGTTCACGCCATCGGCAAGATCGGCGACATCTTCGCGCATCAGGGCGTGACCAAGCAGACCAAGGCCGATGGCAACATGGCGCTCTTCGATGCCAGCATTGCAGCCATCGACGAGGCCGAGGACGGAAGCCTGGTCTTCACCAATTTCGTCGATTTCGACATGCTCTACGGCCATCGTCGCGACGTTGCCGGCTATGCGGCTGCCCTCGAGGCCTTCGACGCGCGCCTGCCCGATCTCGACCGGCGCCTGCAGCCGGGCGACATCGTCATCCTGACGGCCGACCATGGCTGCGACCCGACTTGGCGCGGTACCGACCATACGCGCGAGCGCGTGCCGGTGCTAATGTTCGGGCCGTCCCTGCGCAGCCGCTCGCTTGGCATTGCCAATACCTTCACGCATATCGGCGAAACCGTCGCCAAGCATCTCGGCATCGCGCCGGGGCACCATGGGAGAAGCCTCATTTGACCGCACATCTGAAGAAGGCGGAACTGCATTGCCACATCGAGGGTGCGACGCCGCCCGAACTGGCTTTGGCCCAGGCCGAGAAATATGGCGTCGACACCAGCGCAATCATCCGCGACAAGGCCTATGTCTGGGAAGACTTCACCAGCTTCGTGAAATGCTACGACGCCATCGCCTCACTGTTTAAGACCGAGGAAGACTACGCGCTGCTCGCGGAAGCCTATCTGACCGAACTTGCCGAAGCCGGAACGATCTACAGCGAAATCATCGTTTCGCCCGACCACGGCAACACGATCGGCCTGGGTGCCCACGCCTATCTCGAAGGTCTTGCCACCGGCATGGAAGCGGCCCGGCAGAAGACCGGCATCGAATCGCGCATGCTGATCACGGGCATCCGCCATCTCGGCCCGGAATCGGTGATCAGGACAGCCGAATTCGCCGCCAGGCGCGAACACAAGCTCGTCACCGGCTTCAACCTTGCCGGCGAAGAGCGCATGCACAAGGTCGCCGACTTCGCGCGCGCCTTCGACATCGTGCGCGATGCCGGCCTCGGGCTGACGATCCATGCGGGCGAACTCTCGGGCGCCTTCAGCGTTCGCGACGCGCTCGACCACGTGCGCCCGTCGCGCATCAGCCACGGTGTGCGGGCGATCGAAGACGGGGATCTGGTGCGGCGCCTCGCCGATGAGGGTGTGGTGCTCGAGGTCTGCCCCGGTTCCAACATCTCGCTTCAGGTCTTCCCGGATTTCGCGTCGCATCCGCTGCGGGCCCTGCACGAGGCCGGCGTGCGCGTCACGCTCAATTCCGACGACCCACCGTTCTTCCACACTTCGCTCGCCCAGGAATACGACATCGCCTCCGCGGTGATGGGCTTCAGCGACGATGAGATCAACGGCATGACCAGGACCGCGATCGAAGCCGCCTTTGTCGACGAGGCGACGCGCCAGCGGTTGCTGACGCGGATCTAGGGGTACAGGTCGCGATTTGCCGGCTGGGGATGACGGTCTCCGGTCGGCCAATACCCTTGCGGCGACGGCGCATTCCATGGAAAAAGGACGGATACAAAAAATCCGGAAAGGTGAGCCATGAACGGCGTTACAGTGATCGATCATCCGCTTGTGCAGCACAAGCTGACCATCATGCGCAAGAAGGAGACCTCGACTGCGGGTTTCCGCCGGCTTCTCCGTGAGATCTCGACGCTGCTCTGCTACGAGGTGACGCGCGATCTCGAGCTGACGATGGAGCGCATCGAAACGCCGCTGCAGGAAATCGACTCGCCGGTCCTCGAAGGCAAGAAGCTTGTCTTCGCCTCGATCTTGCGCGCCGGCAACGGGCTGCTCGAAGGCATGCTCGAACTCGTGCCTTCGGCCCGCGTCTCCCATATCGGCGTCTATCGCGACCATGAGACGCTGGAGGCGGTGGAATACTACTTCAAGGCACCGGAGAGCCTGTCAGAGCGCCTGATCATCGTCGTCGATCCGATGCTTGCCACCGGCAATTCCTCGATCGCGGCGATCGACAAGCTGAAGGAGCGCGGCGCCAAGAACATGCGCTTCCTCTGCCTGCTCGCCGCTCCTGAAGGCATCCGCAATTTCCAGAGCGCGCACCCGGACGTGCCGATCTTCACCGCCTCGATCGACAGCCACCTGAACGAACTCGGCTACATCATGCCCGGTCTGGGTGACGCCGGCGACCGCATGTACGGCACCAAGTGATTTTCAGATCCTTAACCAGGATCTGAAATCTATGAGAAAACCGTCGGATCCCGGCGGTTTTTTTATGTCGTCTTAGGCATCATCGGCTCTACTTGCACGAGCATAAGTTCGATTAAGAGGTGATGTCCATGCTCGTCCGTCTGCTGACATTGGCCGGCGCTGCGGCAATCGCGGCCATCGTGGTCCCGAACCTTGCGACCAGGTTTCTGTCCCACCCAGACAACGGGAAGGTCACTCAGGTAGCTGCAGCCCCGCCGACGACCACCGCGAAATACGCGATGGGGCGCAGCGTCGTGCTCGACGCCGACGACAGAGGCCATTTCATTGGCACCTTCCGCATCAATGGGCGAACGGAACGCGGACTGGTCGATACCGGCGCCAGTGCGATCATCATCAACTTTTCAACCGCAAGGCGGCTCGGGATTTCGGCGAACACGCTCGACTTCGCCGCGGCACGTGTCAACACGGCCAATGGCATCGTCGGGGCAGCGCCGGCGGTCCTCAGCCGAATCGAGATCGGCGGCATATCGGTGCGCGACGTTCAGGCGCTGGTGCTTCCGGACAAGGCGCTCTCGGCGACTCTGATCGGCATGACCTTCCTGAACCGGCTGTCCTCTTTCCGTGTCGAGGACGGCGATCTGCATCTGGTCAGGTGATTTTCGCGAGGATCGGGGACCTCGTCTCCGGCTCGACCTCATCGATCGTGTAGAGTGCCAAAAGGCGTCGCCGGGCCGCTTCCGCCGCCTCCTGGTCTGCCGCGTGAACGAAGGCGATGAGATCGCTCTTCTCGACCCGCGTTCCAAGCGGCTTCAGCGCATCGAAACCGACGCGGTGATCGATCCTGTCGTCTGGATGCGAACGCCCGCCGCCGAGCGCGATGACGGCCATGCCCAGTTCCCGCGTCTCGCAGGCGGCGAGATAGCCGGACTGCTCGGCTTCGACCGGCAGAATGACCGGCGCACGTCCGAGATAGGCGACCGAGCGCTCGATGAAATCCGCCGGTCCACCCAGCGCATGTACCATCTTCCCGAACCGTTCCAGTGCCGCTCCGCTGCCAAGCACTTTGCGCGCCTGGGCTTCACCCTGTTCGGCATCGGCGGCAGCGCCGCCGGCCACCAACATTTCGGCGGCAAAGGCGAGCACGACGGTTTCAAGCCGCGTTCCCTTCTTCTCGCCTCGAAGGAAAGCCAGGCAATTGTCGATCTCCAGTGCATTGCCGGCCGCGTCTGCCAGGGGCTCGTTCATGTCGGTCAGGAGTGCGGAGGTGCGAACGCCGGCGCCATTGGCAACGTCGACCAACGAGCGCGCCAGGATCTCGGCCTCACGCGCATCGCTCATGAAGGAGCCGTTGCCGAGCTTGACGTCCAGCACCAGCGACTGAAGGCCGGCCGCGAGCTTCTTCGACAGAATCGAGGCCGTGATCAGCGGTACCGAATCGACGGTCGCAGTGACATCGCGGATCGCATAGAGGCGCTTGTCGGCAGGCGCGAGATTAGCGGTCTGGCCGATGACCGCGCAACCGATCTCGTCGACCGTCCTGCGGAAGACACTCGCCGACGGCTGGATATCATAGCCGGGTATGGATTCGAGCTTGTCGAGCGTGCCGCCGGTGTGCCCGAGGCCGCGCCCCGATATCATCGGCACGGCGAGCCCGCAGGCGGCAACGATCGGCGCCAGCATCAGCGAGACGTTGTCGCCGACACCGCCGGTCGAATGTTTGTCGGCAATGGGTCGTTTAATGGCGCTCCAGTCGAGTGTTTCGCCGCTATCGCGCATCGCCAATGTCAGCGCGACGGTCTCCTCGCGGCTCATGCCGGAGAACCAGATCGCCATGGCGAAGGCGGCGACCTGCCCTTCGGAGATCGAACCATCCGACAGGCCGCGAACGAAATCCGCGATCTCGGCCGGGGCGAGGTGCTCGCCGTTGCGTTTGCGCCTGATGGTTTCCTGCGGAAGCATCGTCACCCGCACACCGCGTCGGCCGCGATCATGTCGGCGAGGATCGCGGCAAGCCGCTTGCCGCCGATCGGCGCCATGTCCTTCGTCTCGTGATGGCTGATCTCGCCACCGGTCATGCCGGCGCCGAAATTGGTGATCACAGAGGCGGCAACGACGCGGAGGCCGAAGAAGCGCGCGAGGATGACTTCCGGAACCGTGGACATGCCGACCGCATCGGCGCCAAGGATGCGCGCCATGCGGATCTCCGCCGGCGTTTCGAAGCTCGGTCCGGAGAACCACATGTAGACGCCGGCGAGAAGCGGAATGCCGAGGCGCTCGGCGCTCTCCTGCATTCTTTCCGCAAGCTCGGCATCATAGGCATTGGTCATGCCGACGAAGCGATCGTCGCTGTCGACGCCGATCAGCGGGTTGAAGCCCGAATAGTTGATGTGGTCGGATATCCGCATCACCGATCCCGGCGGCAGATCGTCCCGCAGCGATCCGGCGGAATTGGTCAGCACCAGGCATTCGATGCCGAGCGCCTTCAGGGTTTCGAGCGGGACGCGCATCGCATTGGCGTCGCCCTGCTCGTAGTAGTGGACCCGACCAGACAGCATGACAACAGGCACGCCCGAGAGCGTTCCGGCCACAAGTTCGCCGGCATGGCCGGAGACGCTGCTGACCGGGAAGCCCGGGATTTCGGCGTAGGAGAGGCGCAACGTCTCGTCCAAAGCCTCGACCAGAGAACCGAGGCCGGAGCCGAGCACGATGCCATAGCGTGGAGAGAGGCCCCCGAGCCTGGCCTTCAACAGTTCAGCGGCCGCGGTCATCCGAGAATCTCGGTCTCGAAGCTGTGCGGCAGCAGGTCCGACAGTGCCAGGGTCTTTTTCACGCCGGTCTCGTCGCACAGGAAGATACGCGTACTGGCGCCGGAGAACTCCGCCAGCCGCTGGCGGCAGCCGCCGCAGGGCGGGCAGAGCGCCAGCTTCTCTGCAATGACGGCGACTTCCATGATCTTGCGCTGGCCGGCCATGACCATATGGCTGATGGCGGTGGTTTCGGCGCACCAGCCCTCGGGGAAGGACAGGTTCTCGATGTTGGCGCCGGTATAGATCTTGCCGTCCTCGGCGCGGATCGCCGCGCCGACCGGAAACTTGGAGTAGGGCGCATGCGCCTTGGCCATTGCGTCACGCGCAGCTTCGAACAGTTCCTTTTCCATGGTTCTAGCGCTCCTTGACATAGGGGACGCCGCCGGCCTTCGGCGGAATGGCCTTGCCGATGAAACCGGCAAGCAGGATTACGGTGAGGATATAGGGCAGCGCCTGCATCAGCTGCACCGGCACCTGGCCGATCAGCGGCAGCGGATTGCCCTGCAGGCGGATGGCGAGCGCATCGAGGAAGCCGAAAAGCAGGCAGGCGAGCATGATGTTGAATGGCCGCCACTTGGCGAAGATCAACGCTGCCAGCGCGATATAACCCTTACCGGCGGTCATGCCCTTGACGAAGCCGGCGGTCATGGCCAGCGACAGATAGGCACCGGCAAAGCCGCAGAGAATGCCGCAGCAGATGACGGCGCGATAGCGCATCCAGATCACCGAAATACCGGCTGTGTCGACCGCGCCCGGGTTCTCGCCGACCGCGCGCAGACGCAGCCCGAAGCGGGTGCGGTAGAGGATCCACCAGCTGATCGGCACCATGGCAAAGGCGACATAGGTCAGGATGAAATGCCCGGAAAGCAGGTCCGAATAGATCGGACCGAGGATCGGGATTTCGCGGATGCTGTCGGCATAGGGGAAGGTGATCGTCTGGAAGCGCGCACCTTCGCCGAGTGCCGGCGTGCGGCCGCCCTGGCGGAACCAGGCCTCGCCAAGGATGACCGTCGAGCCGGCGACGATGAAGTTGATCGCGACACCCGAGACGATCTGGTTGCCGCGCTGGGTGATCGACGCATAGCCGTGCACCAGCGACAGCGCGATCGAGATCAGGATGGCGGCGAGCAGCCCCATCCAGACCGACTGGGTGACGGCCGCAACAGCGCCGGCGGCAAAGGCAGCACCAAGCATCTTGCCTTCAAGGCCGATGTCGAAGATGCCGGCGCGCTCGGTGAACAGCCCTGCCAGCGCTGCGAAGATCAGCGGGACGGATACGCGGATGGTGGACTCGAGGAGCACCACGATGACGTGGAAGAAATCCATGGCTTCAAGCTCCCTTGGTCTGTGCCACGACGGCCGCACGGCGGCTCTGCATCGCAAACAGCCGGGCGATCGCCGGCCTGAACATGTTTTCGAGTGCACCGGCAAAGAGAATGACGAGACCCTGGATGATCACGATCATGTCGCGCGAGATCGACGGCATTTCGAAGGAGATTTCGGCTCCGCCCTGGTAAAGCATGCCGAAGAGAATGGCGGCCGGGATGATGCCGGCCGGATGCGAGCGGCCCATCAGCGCCACGGCGATGCCGACGAAGCCTGCGCCCTGCACGAAGTCGAGCTGCATGCGCCCCTGCTCGCCCATGATCGGATTGAGCGCCATCATGCCGGCAAGCGCACCGGATATCATCATGGTGATGACGGTGATGCGGCTTTCGCTCATGCCGGCGTAGCGCGCGGCCGAAGGGCTGTGGCCCATGGTGCGCATTTCATAGCCGAGCTTGGTGCGCCAGATCAGAAGCCAGACGCAGAAGGCCGCGACCAGCGCCAGCAGGAACGAGACGTTGAACGGCGCCGTGCCGATATCCAGCCCGAAGATCGCGAGCAGCCAATCGAGCTTGGGCAGTTGCCCGCCTTCGGCGAAGGTGCGCGTCTGCGGCGACATCGAGCCGAGCGGCTTCAGCACCCGCGTCAACAGGTAGACCATCAGGCTCGAGGCGATGAAGTTGAACATGATCGTCGTGATGACGATGTGGCTGCCGCGTTTGGCCTGCAGCCAGCCGGGCAGGAAGGCCCAGGCGGCGCCGAAGAAGGCGGACCCGAGGATCGCCAGCGGGAACACCACGAACCACGGCATCGTCTGGTCGAGCCAGAGGCAGGCAAGCGCCACGCCGATACCGCCGACATAGGCCTGACCTTCGCCGCCGATGTTGAAGAGGCCGGCATGGAAGGCGACTGCGACGGCAAGACCGGTGAAGATGAAGGTGGTGGCGTAGTACAGCGTGAAGCCGAGATATTCGCCGCGGCCGAAGGCGCCGTTGATCAGGTGATAGGCCGCTTCCAATGGATTTTCACCGACGAGCAACACGACGAGACCGGCGACGAGGAAGGCAACAGCGAGGTTGACCAGCGGGACGAGGCCGTATTCGACCCAGCCCGGAAGCTTAGCATAGGGGGTGCTCATTCTGCGGCCTCCTTGCGGCCTTCAACGCCGGCCATCAGCAGGCCGAGTTCGCCCTCGGTCGCATCCGGATCGCGCTCGCCGACGACACGGCCGGCAAACATGACGAGGATACGGTCCGACAGGGCGCGGATTTCATCGAGTTCGACGGAGACCAACAGGACAGCCATGCCCTGGTCGCGCATCTCGATGATCCGTCTATGGATGAATTCGATGGCGCCGACATCGACGCCGCGCGTTGGCTGGCCGATGATCAGCACATCGGGCCCGCGCTCCATTTCACGCGCCAGCACGATCTTCTGCTGGTTGCCGCCGGAGAAATTGGCGGTCTTCAGCCGCGGATTCGGCGGGCGGATATCGTATTCGGCGATGCGCTGCTCTGCGTCCTTGCGGATCGCATCGACGTTCAGGAAGACGCCGTTGAGGTAACGCTTGTCGTGATGATAGCCGAGGATCGCGTTTTCGCATTCCTCGAACTTCAGCACGAGACCGACATGGTGGCGGTCTTCCGGCACGTGGGCGAGTCCACGATTGCGCAGTTCGGAGGGGTCGGCGCGGCCGGTAACGTCGATCGGCTTGCCGTTGAGAAGCACGGAGCCCGACACGGCGCGACGAATGCCCGAAATCGCTTCGAGCAGCTCGGATTGGCCGTTGCCGGCAACACCGGCAATGCCGACGATCTCGCCCGCCCTCAGATTGAAGGAGACGTTGTCGACCATGGTGACGCCGCGGCCGTCCTTGACCGTCAGCCCCTCGACCGCGAGCTTCACCTCGCCGGGCTTGGCCTCGCCCTTTTCGACACGCAGCAAGACGCGACGCCCGACCATGAGTTCGGCAAGCTCTTCGACCGAGGTTTCAGCCGTCGTGCGCGTTGCTACCATCTCGCCACGGCGCATGACCGACACCTCGTCGGTGATCGCCATGATCTCGCGCAGCTTATGGGTGATGAGGATGACGGTCTTGCCCTGGTTCTTCAGCTGTTCGAGCACCCGGAAGAGATGGTCGGCCTCAGCCGGCGTCAAGACGCCGGTCGGCTCGTCGAGGATCAGGATATCGGCCCGGCGATAAAGTGCTTTCAGGATCTCGACGCGCTGCTGCAGGCCAACGGGCAGTTCCTCGATGACGGCATCCGGATCGACTTCCAGCGCGTATTCGCGCTCCAGCCGCTTCAGCTCGACGCGCGCCTTGGCAATACCCTTATTGAGGATCTGGCTGTCCTCGGCGCCGAGCATGATGTTTTCGAGCACCGTGAAGTTCTCGACCAGCATGAAATGCTGGTGGACCATGCCGATGCCGGCGGCGATCGCCGCATTCGGATCGCGGATCGCGACGGGTTTTCCGTCGACGAGGATTTCACCGCTATCGGCCTGATAGAAGCCGTAGAGGATCGACATCAGGGTCGATTTTCCCGCACCGTTTTCGCCGATGATGCCGTGGATCGTCCCTTTGCGGACTTTTAGATTGATGTTCTTGTTGGCGTGGACCGGACCGAAACTCTTGTCGATCCCACGCAGTTCGATGGCAATATTGTCCATATTGGCCTTGCGATCCCCAAACTGGCCCGCTTCGGCATTCTTCCCAGAAACCGTGCCGGCGATTTTTTTACCATTTGGTCTAAGTTTATCATCGATTTTTCGGGGCGAAAGCCCTCAACCGTGATCTCCTTATACTCTCATCAGATCGCTGGTGAGAGTCCAGCGTGAATATACACAGGCACTTGGACGCGAAAAACCGGCGACAACGGGTGCCGCCGGTCCTTCATCTTGGGATTATTTGGTGGTTCTCAGGCGGCTCGTACGGGCCGAAGCAGCCTGAGGGCATTCATCGTGACGAGAACGGTCGCACCGGTGTCGGCGAGGATCGCCGGCCAAAGGCCGGTAACGCCGATGATCGTCGTCACCAGGAAGACCGCCTTCAGGCCAAGCGCAATCGTGATGTTCTGAACGATGTTGCGCATCGTCGATCGGGAGAGCCGGATCATCGCCGCGACGTCGCCGACACGGCCGTGCAACACCGCCGCGTCCGCCGTTTCCAGCGCCACATCGGTGCCACCGCCCATGGCGATGCCGATGTCGGCCGCGGCCAGCGCCGGCGCGTCGTTGATGCCGTCACCGATCTTGGCGACGTTGAAGCCTTCCGCCTTCAGTTCGCGCACGATGCGTTGCTTGTCCTCGGGCAGGAGCTCCGCACGGACCTCCATGCCGAACTGGCGGCCGATCGCTTCGGCCGTGCGGCGGTTGTCGCCGGTCAGCATGACGACGCGGAGGCCGGCTTCCGTGAGCGCCTTCACACCCGCGGCCGCATCCGGCCGAGGCTCGTCACGCATGGCAATGGCACCGGCAATCACGCCACCGGCCACCAGCACCGAAACGGTCTTACCTTCATCGTTGAGAGCGGCGACGCGCGCCTTTTCGTCGGCCGTCAACGGCGTCCGCTCGGCTGCGGCCTTCGGCGAACCGAAGAACAGCGCGATGCCTTCGACGGTCCCTTCCAGCCCCTTGCCGCCCACCGCATTCACGGTGGCGATATTGGGGATCGCAACGCCATCAGCCGTGCTGCGCTCCAGGATGGCCCGGGCAAGCGGGTGGCTCGATCCCTGCTCCAGCGCTGCGGCAAGACGCAGGACCTCCGCCTCCGACCGGCCGAAGCCGACGATATCCGTCACCTTCGGCTTGCCTTCCGTCAGCGTTCCGGTCTTGTCGAAGGCGGCGGCCGTGACCTTGCCGACATTCTCAAGCACGGCGCCGCCCTTCATCAGCAACCCGCGACGGGCGCCGGCCGAAAGGCTGGCGGCGATCGCTGCCGGTGTCGAGATAACCAGCGCGCAGGGGCAGCCGATCAGGAGGATGGCAAGACCCTTGTAGATCCATTCGTCCCAGGAGCCGCCGGAGAGAAGCGGCGGCAGAACCGCCACAAGCGCCGCGACGACGACGACACCCGGCGTATAGTAGCGCGAGAAGCGGTCGATAAAGCGCTCGGTCGGCGCCTTGCTTTCCTGGGCTTCCTCCACCATGCGGACGATGCGCGCAATGGTGTTGTCGGCAGCGGCGGCCGTGACCCGCACGCGCAGCGCGCCGGAGCCATTGACGGTGCCCGCAACAACGGTGTCATCGACCTCCTTGCGCACCGGCGTGCTTTCGCCGGTGACCGGCGCTTCGTCGACGGCACTTTCGCCGGAGAGAATGACTCCGTCAGCCGGAATGCGGTCGCCGGGGCGAACGAGAATGACGGCGCCCACGCTCAGCGTTTCGGCCGGAACCTCATCCAGCCGCCCATCGCGCTCGACGAAGGCGGATTTCGGAACGAGCGCCGTCAGCGACTGGATGCTGGCGCGCGCCTTGCCGGCGGCCACACCCTCCAGCAGTTCACCGACCAGGAAGAGCAGGACGACCATTGCCGCCTCTTCCGTCGCGCCGATGAAGACCGCGCCGATCGCGGCGATCGTCATCAGCATCTCGATCGAAAACGGCGTGCCCATGGTCGCAGCGACAAAGGCGCGCCGCGCAATCGGCAACAGGCCGACGAGCATGGCGAGGGTAAAGATCCAGGGCTCGGTCGCCGGGATCGTCTTGCCGACCGCATAGGCGGCAATCAGCGCCAGGCCGCTGGCAATCGTCAGCTTGCCCTTGCCCGACTTCCACCAGGGGCCGCTCGTCGGGCCGTGGTCATGACCGTGAAGGCCCATCGCTGCCGCGGCTGTCTCGCCCTTCTGGCTGGCGTTACCCTCGTGATGATGGGCGTGCTCATCGTGTCGATTACCATGATCATGGTCATGGTCATGGTCATGGTCATGACTGTGATCGCCGTGATCGTGGTCGTGGTTATGGTCATGATCGTGTCCGGAGCAGACATGCGCCGCTTTCCGCTCCGACGCCTGGCCTGCCTGGATCGGATGCAAACGATAGCCGAGCTTTCCGACCCTGCTCACAATCGACGTCGCGAGATCGTTTTCGTCGGCAAACTTGACCGACATGGTGCCCGCCGACACAGAGACCGATACGTCCTCGACGCCCGACAGCCGGCGCACCGCCGTATCGATCTTGGACGCGCAGGACGCGCAATCCATGCCCTCGACGCGATAACGGGCTTCCCGAATAGTGCTCGCCATAACCTGCTCCTTGCAAATTCTGAAGCAAGGCTACGACCTCTAGCAACTAGAGCTACAAGGCCAAATTGCTGCGTGATTGCAGATTTTTTGGCGAATTATCGCGACAGGAAGCGAATGACCCAGTCGGCAATGCCCCGATAGGGCGGTTTCACCAGGTCGCTCGGCGCCGGATCGAGTTTCCTCAGCACCGGCATCGCCTTGGAGAAGGTCAGGAACCCGTCGCGCCCGTGATAGTGGCCCATGCCGCTGGCGCCGACGCCGCCGAAAGGCAGGTCGTTGCAGCCGAACTGGTAGAGCGTGTCGTTGACGCAGACCCCGCCGGCGACGATGCGTGACAGGACGGCCTCGATTTCAACGTTATCGCGACTGAAGCAATAAAGTGCCAACGGGCGGTCGCGATCGCGCGCATAGGCGATGGCTTCGTCGATGGAAGCGTAACTGACGACGGGAAGGATGGGCCCAAAAATCTCCTCGCCCATGACGGCGCTGTCGTGGTCCGGATCAAGCACGAGCGTCGGCAGCAGGACGCGTTCCCGCGCTATCGCGTCTGCTGCCCCTTCGAGAAGGGAAACCACCGGATGACCGCGCGCCTCGGCATCCGCAATGAGCCGCTTCAGGCGCTCGTACTGGGCGTCGTTGATGATCAACGTGTAATCGTCGAGACCACGCTTCGACCGATAGCGCGCCACAGCCTCCCGTTTGAGCTGCTCCACGAAAGCATCCCGCCTGCTCTCATGGATCAGCACATAGTCGGGCGCGATACAGGTCTGCCCGGCGTTGAAGAACTTTCCGGTCGCGATGCGCGCAGCAGCCTTGGCGAGGTCTGCGGCTTCGCCGACGATCGCCGGCGATTTGCCGCCGAGCTCCAGCGTGACAGGTGTCAGGTTCTGCGCGGCCGCCGCCATCACCTTGCGGCCGACGGCGGTCGAGCCGGTGAAGAACAAGTGATCGAAGGGAAGGGCGGAGAAGGCTGCCGAAAGCTGGGCGGCCCCCAGGGCAACAGCCACCCGTGTCTCGGGAAAGACTTCGGCAAGCAGCGAGCGAAGGAATTCCGCGGTGCGCGGCGTGTGTTCGGACGGCTTCAGGTACACGTGGTTACCGGCCGCGATCGCCGCCACCAAGGGGGCAAGCGCCAGGTTGACCGGGTAGTTCCACGGCGAAATGATACCGACGACACCGAGCGGCACGAAGCGCACTTCGGCCTTCGCCGGCCATAGCTTCCAACCGGCCTTGCGTCGTTCCGGCCGAACCCAGTGTTTGAGCTTCGCCAGCGTGTGGTCGATCTCCGAGAGTACGACACCCCCTTCGCCAAGCAACGTCTCATGCCGGGCGCGATGACCAAAATCCTCTTCGATCGCCTCGCACATCTCCTCCATGCGGGCGCGCAGGCGATCCCTGAGCCGGCTCAGGTCCGCACGGCGTTGTTCGACGGACGGCCGGTTGTCGCGCCAGGTCGTGCGTAGCCCGTCGAAAGTGGCATGGAGACCTGCGGGGTTGTCAGTGGCTATGGTCATCGGTCGAGCGGGCAAAGAACCATTGGGCTGCGTAGTAGGTGCCAAGCACCCAGAGCGCGTTGAAGGGGATCGCGAAGCGGAAGCGGCCATAGGCGAGTATGCTGTCACTGATCAGGAACAACAGGCCGCCATAGGCGGCGAGCCGTGCCGCCGTTGCCCGGGGCGTTCCCGAAAGCTGTCGGGCGCGGGAAATGGCCTGAGCCGCCATTGCTCCAAGCGCCAGGGCGTAGATGATGACGGGAATGCGCATTTCGTCAGGAAGCGAGGTCCAGAGCCCACCGACAACGGCGAGCGCAACGAGGGCAAAGGCCGCGAAGATGCCTTTGCTTTCGGCAAACTTGGCATCACGGGTGAGTGCGTAAATATAGGTGCAATGGGTCAGCAGAAAGCAAACGAGGCCTGCCAGGAAATAATCACCCGGCAGCATAAGAAAGACATCGCCGGCCGCCGCGAAGACGAGACCGATAGCAACGGCCCAGGCATAGGCGCTGGGTGTTTCAGAGATCGTTCGCAACACCACGACGAGAAGCAGCAGCGTCGCCGTCGGCTTCGTCAGATAATGCAGCCAGCGCCAGGGAGAATCGTCGGGGGCGGCAAGCAGGCTGCCGAGGATCGCCAAAGCGGCGCAGACGAAAAAGAGCACGTGGACGGGCCGGCTTCGGTGAACGTCCAAGGTTCCCTGATAACTCATGTCGCGCCACTCCCGCCCTAAGGCTGCGTTTCGACTCTGTTCCGGTCACGGCGATAGTTTCTATTTTTGCGCGATTGTCCAGCGGGCGCGCGCGGGCATATCGAGCAACACTACACTCCTGACGGACTATCGCGGACATCGCTCCGCTGGTGAACCGTCCGAAGCGCCGCAGGATTGCCCTTTCGCCGGCGGCTGGCTCATAGTGCGTTCCATGATCGCCCATTCCGCCAACGGACCGCAGCCAAGATCGGCCCCCGAACTCTTGCTGCTGCACGCATTGCCGCTCGACGGTTCCATGTGGGCGGAGCAGATGCATCTGCTGCCAGACGCAACCCATGCTCCGACCCTCTATTCTTCGGGAGAGACGATTGACGCATGGGCGCGGGCCGCACTCGAACCGCTGAAGGGCGACAATATCATCGTGGTCGGCTGTTCCGTCGGCGGATCATGCGCGCTCGAGGTCGCGACCATCGCACCGCAACGGGTCTCGGCGCTGGTGCTGATCGGCACGAAGGCCAGGCATCATCCCGATCCGACTTTCCATGCCTCCGCGCTCAGGCTGATTGGCGAGGAAGGCCCGGAAGCTGCCTGGGAATCCTATTGGGCGCCGCTGTTTTCCCGCGCCACCAGTGCGGCGACCGTCAACCGGGCGAAAGTAATGGCGTTACGATCCTCGGCGGCGGAGATAGCAAGGCGCGTTGCCGTGTTTCATACGCGGCCGAGCCGGGATCACTGCCTCTCGACGTTTCCAGGGCCGATCACGATCGTGTCCGGAGCGGACGACGTCGCTCCGGGGCCAAGGGCGGGCGCCTCACAGGCCGCCACCGCGATCGACGGCCGTTTGCACGTCCTCCCGGCTTGCGGCCATTATGTCCCACTGGAGCGTGCGTTTGCGCTGAACGCGATCCTTACGGGTCTGATCGGCTCTTTGGCCGTTGCCTGATCTGCCCGCTTGCGCCCGTCTGGGTCTTTTCCCTGCGGTTCAAACGTCAAAAAGCCCGCTGGATTTCTCCATGCGGGCTTTTTTTGATTTGGTTGCGGGGGCAGGATTTGAACCTGCGGCCTTCAGGTTATGAGCCTGACGAGCTACCGGGCTGCTCCACCCCGCGCCATCGCGGTAAACCGCTTTGCGGTTTATCCGCTTATTCCGGGTTTTGCCGGAGGCAAAATCCCGTTGTTTGTCTGTTCCGAGCTTAGCAAAACAAAAGGGCCGCTTGAGGGCGGCCCGTGTTTCGGCTGGGCCGAGGGATGAAGAGAAGGTGATCTTTGTTTTCCGGATTTTATCTTGCGATTTGCAGACCTGGCAGCGACCTACTCTCCCGCGTCTTAAGACGAAGTACCATCGGCGCTGGGGCGTTTCACGGCCGTGTTCGGAATGGGAACGGGTGCAGCCACCCCGCCAGAACCACCAGGTCGGCAAAGCGCAAGATTTGCGTCTAGCGGACGCAAACCGGATGAGAAGCTGGTGAGTTGGTCGAGCCAACTCGTTTTGTTTTGAACACGTCGCTCATCTGAAGATGAGCATGAGCAATGGGAACGATCAAGCCAATCGAACGATTAGTACTGGTAAGCTTCATGCGTTGCCGCACTTCCACACCCAGCCTATCAACGTGGTCGTCTTCCACGGTTCTCAAGGGAATACTCGTTTTCAGGTTGGTTTCCCGCTTAGATGCCTTCAGCGGTTATCCATTCCATATATAGCTACCCTGCTATGCCCTTGGCAGGACAACAGGTCCACCAGAGATATGTCCATCCCGGTCCTCTCGTACTAGGGACAGATCCTGTCAATATTCCTACACCCACGGCAGATAGGGACCGAACTGTCTCACGACGTTCTGAACCCAGCTCACGTACCGCTTTAATTGGCGAACAGCCAAACCCTTGGGACCTGCTCCAGCCCCAGGATGCGATGAGCCGACATCGAGGTGCCAAACAACCCCGTCGATATGGACTCTTGGGGGTCATCAGCCTGTTATCCCCGGCGTACCTTTTATCCGTTGAGCGATGGCCCTTCCACGCGGGACCACCGGATCACTATGACCGACTTTCGTCTCTGCTCGACTTGTCAGTCTCGCAGTCAGGCGGGCTTATGCCATTGCACTCGACGACCGATTTCCGACCGGTCTGAGCCCACCATCGCGCGCC
>Ga0102591_1000747_pt1 | contig 54967 bp, 50 predicted proteins | sample AraplaCol_mCL_r2_2_FD_76860 | JGI IMG/M metagenome (GOLD analysis project Ga0102591, IMG submission 76860) | Arabidopsis root microbial communities from North Carolina, USA - plate scrape MF_Col_mCL_r2 (SPADES assembly) (version 2) | ecosystem: Host-associated > Plants > Roots > Endosphere... | reverse complement strand
AGTGGCGTGAAGAGTTCCCGCGCGCCAACGCGCTCGGCCTGACGCGGATGGAATGGACCATCGATCAGGAGCGGCTGCGCGAGAACCCGCTGACGACCGAGCCGGGGCAGCAGGAGATTCTGGCGCTGTCGCGCGAAAATGGCGTGCGCATCCCGAGCCTGACCGGCGATTGCTTCATGCAGGCGCCGTTCTGGAAGGTCGATGCCGTCGTGCGCGACGCGCTCGTCGCCGACCTCGACCTCCTGATCGCCGCCTGCAGCCGCATCGGCATCGAGTTCGTCGTGATCCCGCTGGTCGACAACGGCAAGATCGAGCGCGAGAGCGAGAGCGATACGTTGAAGCGCGTGTTGCTCGCGCGCTCCGAGCAGCTCGCCAAGCGCAACGTCAAGATCGTCTTCGAATCCGATCTTCCGCCGCGCGAGCTCGCCCGATTCATGGACGCGTTTCCGGCCGAGATCTTCGGCATCAACTACGACAGCGGCAATAGCGCCTCGCTCGGCTATGACAGCGACGAAGAGATTGCCGCTTACGCGCCGCGCATCCTCAATGTGCACATCAAGGACCGAATTCGCGGCGGGACCACGGTGCCGCTCGGCACCGGCAATGCGGACCTTGCCAAGACGATCCGCCTGATCGAGCGCTCCGGCTACAGGGGCCAGTACATTCTGCAAACTGCTCGCGCCGCCGACGGCGACCATGCCGGCGCGCTGGCACGATATCGCGACATGACGATCGGCTGGATCGAGGACGCCGCACGATGAAGCTCGAGCTGAACGACCGCGTCGCGCTCGTCACCGGCGCCAGCCGTGGGATCGGGCTTGCGATCGCGACGACGCTCGCGGCGGAGGGTGCCAAGGTCGCGCTCGCGGCGCGCGGCGCCGACGCGGTCAATGCTGCGCGCGCAACGATCGGCAACAGCGCGTCCGCCCACGTCGCCGACGTCACCGATCCGGCCGCGGCGAAGGCGCTGGTCGAAAGCGTCGGGAAACAATGGGGCCGGCTCGATATCCTGGTCTGCAATGTCGGCAGCGGCGCCTCCGTCCCGCCGGGCAGGGAAACCGCGGCGGAATGGTCGCGGGTGATCGAGCTCAACCTGTTCGCCGTGACCAACATGATCGAAGCTGCCCGGCCTTTGATGGCGGGCGGTCATGTCGACCGCGCGATCGTCTGCATCTCTTCGATTGCCGGCATGGCGGCGCTTGGCGCGCCCGTGACCTACTACGGCGCGAAGGCGGCGCTGAACGCGACCGTCCGTGGATTGGCACGGCCGCTGGCGCTGGAGGGCATCCGCATCAACGCGGTCGCACCCGGAAACATCCTGAGCCCGGACGGCACCTGGGCGCGCAAGATCGCCGAAGACAAGCAGGCGGTCGATGACATGCTCCAGCGCGAGGTGGCGCTGCGCCGGCTCGGCACGCCCGAAGAGATCGCCGACGTCGTCGCCTTCCTTGCCTCGCCCCGCGCGGCCTTCATCACAGGCAGCGTCATGGTGGCCGACGGCGGCCAGCTCAGAAGCTGAACAGGAGCCTTCGATGGCAAACCCCTCCTCCCGCTACGACCTGACCGGACGAACCGCGCTCGTGACCGGCGCCGGCGGCCTGTTGGGCAAGCAGCACGTCGCGGCACTCAACGAAGCCGGCGCGCGCGTCGTCGTGACCGACGTCGGACTGGCGCAGGCCGAAGCTGCCGTCGCGGCGCTGAGACAGGCCACGCCGTCGGCCGACCTGATCGCACTGGAGATCAACGTCACCTCGCTGGACTCGGTGCGCGCCGCAAACGATCAGCTCGCCGGCCGCGGGATCAGCGTCGACATTCTGGTCAACAACGCCGCGATCGACCCGAAGGTGACGTCGAGCCCGGGTGTGATGCACTCCTCGCGCTTCGAGGCGTTCCCGGTGCCGCAATGGCAGACCGAAATCGCCGTCGGCCTGACCGGTGCGATGTTGTGCGCGCAAGTGTTTGGCGGCGAGATGGCCAAGCGCGGTCGCGGCGTGATCCTCAACATCGCCTCCGACCTCGGCGTGATCGCGCCGGACCAGCGGCTCTACCGCCAGCCCCAGGTGACGCGCGAAGAAGAACAGCCGGTCAAGCCCGTGACGTACTCGGTGATCAAGCACGGCTTGATCGGGCTGACCAAATATCTGGCGACCTACTGGGCCGATCACGGCGTGCGCGTCAACGCGATCTCACCGGGGGGCGTCTTCAACAACCAGGATCCGGCCTTCGTCGAACGACTGACGCGCCTGATTCCGATGGGCCGCATGGCCGATGTCGACGAATACCGCGCGGCCGTGCAGTTCCTCTGCTCGGATGCCTCGAGCTACATGACGGGACAGAATCTCGTCATGGATGGCGGACGGAGCGTCTGGTAACCGAACCGACGCCGCGTAGGCCGTTGCGACACTGCGCTCGCCGCGCCTTCAACCATTCATTCCAGAGCACGCTCAGGCGCCGGCTTCAGCCGCTTGCGCGCCACTCTTGCCTTCCAGCAGTTTTCCAAGAGCTTCGCTGGCCACGAAGGCGAGCCCGCCCAGCGCAGGCAGGATGAGTCGCGTCTCGGAAAAATCGGCGATGAAGAAGACAAGTCCGACATGGGTCAGGGTCGCCGCGCCGACAATCGCAATCGTCCGGGTCAGTGCAAACGTCCTCACGATGACGATTGCGAGTACGGGGCTGGCGATCGCTACCACGAGCTTCATGGTTTGCAGATTGCCGACCAGCTTGCTGAAGTCGCCATTCGTGACCAGGAATGATTTGTAGTCCGTTCCAGGATGCAGCCAGATCAGCATCTTCGGCACGACCAGAGAGATGCCGATCAACAGCCCGAACACGGCCCATTCCTTCGGAGTCGGCCATCGCCGCTCGAAAGCTGCAAGCGCCAGAAGCGCGAAGCTCGAAGCGAACACGACGTCAGTCCGCCCGAAGCTGATGATCAGCCCGGAAATGATCGCGGCAGGGTATCGCCGCGCCGTCAGCAGAAAAAGTTGCCAGAACAAGCCGCCCGCGATGAACACGGGGCCCATGCGTCCCGGATAGATCGCGATCTGCGTGTAGAACGCAAAGGTCAGCAGGCACAGCCACGTCGCCGTCGGCGAAAGAAGCAGCGTCGCCAGCGCGAACACGGCGAGGAACGAGAGGGAATCGAACAGATAGTTGGCGATGATGTGGGTGTGGTACGTCGAGCCGCCCCGGATGTGGTCGTCACCGAATATCTGGACGTAGGCCTCGGTGATCTTGGCGAGCAACGGCCGCATGACGCCTTCGACGGCGTCCATGTGGGCGAACTCGCGCTCATGATCGAGGCTGAACTGCATTTGATCGCGCAGCAGGTTGGCTTCGTGCGCGGTGATGGACAGCGCGAGGCAGCAACTCACGAGCAATCCCAGCGTGACCGGATTGAAGAAGCTCCTTCTGACCTTGAACAGGATCAGCAGCGGAACGAGCGCGACGACGACGTAGAAGGCGATGCCGGCATATCGCAGCAGACCCGGAAGGTACCTGTCCGAGATGTTTATCCAGTACCAGCTGATGACGAGAATGTTGGAGACGACCCAGAATCCGAGCACCAGGCCGGGGGATGGGGTCTTCATGTGATCGTCGAACTTCAGCAAGCGGCCGAGACCGCCTGACCCTGACAGCATTGCCCCGTGCTCCGACAATCGATTTCCTCGATCAATGCTGCAGAATGCCGGCGAGGTTCATATGCGCAGGCCGCGAGTGCTCGATGCCCAGCAACGTCCGCCGATTGTCGTTCGTACGTTGCAGATGCAGGCTCGCGAGCGTCATCCCGGTGCAGGTGGTGACCGTGGTCCCGCGACCGCCGAAGGGCTTGAGAAAGTCGAATACGCGACTGCCGAACATGTCGACGACCGACATCTCGCGCGCGCCGAGCGGCGGAATTTCGCCGAAATCACCCTCGATCTGCTCGCCGTCCCCGCGAATCAGCTTCGACGTCGGCCGCGCCGAATGAGCATATTCGGGGTCGGAGGAGTGATTGATCAGCATCACGCTGCTGACGATGTCGCCGGTCGCAATAATCTTCGGATTGATCCCGGTGAACCCGACATGCGCCTTGAGCCTGCCCTCGTTCAAGGGCCGGGCAAACGCGCCGGTGCGGTAGATCGCGACGTTGTCCTGATCGACATAGGTCATGGAATAGCTCGCCGGCGAGGACCGGAAGCCGTCCATGCGGCCGCGCGACATCACGGCGATGACCAGATAATCGTCCTGCGGCAGCTTGAGGGAGGCGAAAAGGCGCGACAGCTCGATCTCGACGGAGGCCCCCGGCGCGTAGCTGTCCGGAAATTCGTAGGTCGCCCGATACTCGCCGTCGCGCGACAGGATGTGCAGTCTGAACCGGAGCTTCTTGCTGAAGCCCGAGGCGACCAGGCTGCCGAGCTCGGGAACGAGATCCTTGACCGTTTCACGAAAATTCTTGCGCAGGCTGCCGGCGACGAGGCTGCGGAGATACCTGATGTCGACCGGACGGTACCAGGCTGGGATCGAGAACCCCATGCGCGACTCGACCCCCGCGAAAGTCGGGAACATGAATCTAGGCTCGTGGGGCTTCCAGGGACTGGACGAGAAACGTGCCACGGACGCGCCCCTAAAAATGATGCAAGCTGAACTTGCCGTTGGCAAATTCATAGTAGCTGAACGGACTGGCGATGTTGGTGCCCTTGAACTCCAGGGCGAAACCTTCGGCCGCGCCGATCAGCCCTTCAGCCTCGGGGAAAAGGTCCAGCGTGCTGATGCGGGCGGCACCCATCGGTGCGATCTCCGGCAGCGCGCGCTGACCCAATTCCGTGCCGTCCAGGGCCACGAGCCGGGCCGTCCCGACCGAGACGCCCTCCGACGCCATGCAGGAGTTCACGAGCACCACGCCGGACTCCTTCAGGAATCGCGTGAGATAGGACTGCATCCAGGCAGAGGTCGGGAACGGCGCTGCCGCGACCGGCTCGCGCTCGTGCGACAACGTTATCGCGCCATGCTGCGAGAAGTATTGTGCGTAGTATCCGGTCGTCACCTTTCGTCCGGGACGAAGCTTGGCCTCGTGCTTCGGGACCAGCGCCATCGCGACCGTTCCCGAAACGCGCGGACACAGCTCCGAGGTCATCAATTGCAACTGTCCGTTGACGCCGAGTTCCCTGTGGAAATATCCAGCCGGCTTGCCCGTTTGGTCGAAGAACCAGACATGAGCATCCACCTCCGGATGATCCTTCATGAAGACCGAGAAGTAGTTGAATGCGCAAACTTCCGTCGTGACGGTCTCATCATTACGCAGGTAGAGCACGGCGGGCGGATAGCCCTTTGCGACGGCCTCGCCAATCAACAATTCACCGGGCATTCGACAAGACTCGGCGGGAGAGCAAGGGATCGGCATAGACCGAACCGGTTGGCGGCTTTGCACAAATCATACGTGATGTTCTCGCCCGCATGCTAAAACGTCGACGCGATTTGAGGCCTGTTTACGCTGAGCCGACAGGGGAATCAACCGGGAACGGCGTCGCGCCGAGCGGCTCAAAAGACATGGCCCGCCAGGAGCAGCACCGTCGTCACGCCAGTCTCTACAACCGTGCGACCGGCGGACAAGATGACGCTGTGCTCACGGAACGAGTGTCCCGCTGCCGCCCCTGGAATCCTTGCATTGCCGCGGCCGCTCCCGTATGACCGAATCCGGCTACGTGACCTGGTACCGCCTGAAACAGGCCGGAACACCGGCCTTTCCTGGACCCTACACTGTGCTTCAGCGACTGCCCGTCATCATCACTCCAATCACGGCGTCCATTCCGCCGAGGAAGCGCTGACGTGCGCCGGCGAACGAGGCCGCGGGCATTCTCGGTGCTGTCGAATATCCCCTGGGGCAAAAGCCCGGACGCTGCCCTGCAGCGCGGTGCCATCGTTTCTCGACTGAGCGACATTGACCAACCCGACACGAATTCCCTGGAGGATCCCGAACGTTCGTGGAGGATCGACGATCGCGAACCGGCCGCTGTCCGGACGACGGACCTGCCCCGATTGATTGGCCGAAGCCTGTTGTAGAGATCTCGCGATGTGGACGACCACGTTTGTCCTGACGTTCCTGTTCTTCCTGATCCAGCTCGGCACCGGGTTTTCGATTCTGGCCATTGCGCCGACGAAGCTCGTCGAGGTGTGCCAGCTCACCAAGGCTCAGTTCGTCGTTCTCGGGTTGACTGTCGGCGCCTCTACGACGGGCATTCTGCTCGGGCTCCTGTCGCTATTCGTAGGCGGTATATGGTTTCAGTTCGCGACCATGATCGTCGTTTCCAGCTTCGGCCTCGTCTGGTCATGGCCCAACTGGCGCCCGGGCCCCAGCGAGACGCGCTCCGCGGCAATCTGGTGCGTCCTGGCGCTACCGATCGCCCTCCTGATATGGTGGTGGTCCTTCGGCGCATTTTCCAGCTTTCCGTATGGAGACATCGGCGCGGATGTTCACTGGATGAAGACTGCGCAGGAGTACGCCGACAGCGGCGTCATCAATCCCTACGCGGCCCAATCCTACGTCGACCTTCGTTCGGCGCTCGCAGGCTCCCTCGCTGGAACGCTCGGCCTGGATCTCCTGAGATTCAGCTGGACCTATCGCTTCTTCTCGATCCTGTTCTTCCTCCTGGCGTCCTACACCTTCGTGCAGGGTACCTATCCCGCTTCCCCACGAAAATGGATCGCTTTCTTCTTCGCCGCGACCGGCAACGCCGTCGTCTTGATGACAAATGGCAGCCTGGCTGTCGCCAGCAGCGTTGTGTTTCTCGGCCTGCTGATGCGCAATGCGGGACGAAACGCAAACGGCCTGCCAACGCGATCTGCCCTGCTGCTGACCGCCGTCGCGGGCGCGACGCTGCTGCTCGCGTTCTCCTTCAACAACAACACCCTCGTGCTTGCGCTGCTCATGGCCGGACTGTTCATGGTCAGGATCCTGAGCAGCACCGGAAGAGATGCAGGCGTTCTGTTTCTCGGTTGCATCTGGCCGGCAACGCTGCTGCTTGCACATCGCGGCTCATTCTTGTTCGTTCCAACCATCCTCGGCTGTTGGCTTCTGTATCTTGCCATCGTGCGGATGAATTCTGCCTGGCCGTCGCCCAGCATCGCGGTGCTGCGATTTCTGTCTTTCGCGCTGCCCCTGATCATTGCCGGAATTGTTGCCTGCATTGTGGGAATGCGCTTCGGCTACATTCCGTCGACGAGCCCGAACGATACGTTCTCCTCGGTTACGGGCCTGCTTTTGGGCAGACGGATCGAGGGTGGCGAGGAACTGTTCCTGGGCTCCGGGCCGCAGATCGCGGCGATCGAGCTTGGCCGGGCGATGGGTCCGCTCTTGGCCATCTGCATCACGCTGGGCGTTGCATGGTGGTGGATGACCCGACCGGTCCTCCGTAGTCCCTCCGGCGCGATCGGGCCTCAAACCGAACGCTTCGTGACACTCGTGTGGTCCTGGATTGCCGGCTGCGGCCTGATGCTCGCCGTCCTGTCGGGCTTTCCTTTCCTGTATCGTATCAGCACGATCATCGTGTCGTTGCTGACGATCACGGCCACTGAGGTCTTCTGTCAGTTGCTGATTGATTTCAGTCCTCCGCGATACCGACGGGTCCTGGTCGCGGCGGCGGTCACGCTGCTTACGACCGCTCTTGTGGTCTTGATCTATGCGTTTGCCTGGCGCACCGACCTGGCCTTTGCCCGCTACCAGGCGTTCCTGCGACCGACGGAAATCGCAGGCATCGTACTGCTCACGATGCTCGCGCTATCGACCCTGGCCAGGTCGAGGGGGGTCTACGTTTACAGTCTAGTCGGGGTCGTGGGATTGGGCATGGCCATCGATAAGGTTGGCCTGTCCGGCATTGTCAGGAGCTACAGTTACGGCGCGCTTCCGGACGGCACTACGGTCATTTCCCACTACAATTCCGAGGATCTTGAAGTCGCTCGTTGGGCCCGCGACCATCTGCGAAAGGGGATCATCCTCTCGGACCCCTATACATTGGGCATGGTCCAAGCCATCACGGGCGCGCCGGCCGCCTATCTGTTCTCCAATCTGGATACTGTGAACGAGGCGGTCGCAAAGCGGACAAAATCGGTGGTGCACACGATTGTGCAGCCGACCGAAGGACGTCAGCGGCTTGAAAGCACGTGCAGCTTGATCGCGCCCCTGGTCGGGGCGATCAATTCGGAGGCATTTTTCCAGATGCGAAGGGCCGATGCGTTGGGCGGGCTCATGCGATCCGTCCGCACCGTGCCGGCATCGGTTCGCAAAGCGGCTCCGTCGTCTTCCGACCTGACCGCGTCCGGAAGCGCGGAAATGCCCAGTGAGGAAGCCAAGTCCACGATCACGCACATCCTGGACAATGGTGAGAGCGCCTGGAACCTGGTCGCGATCATCACGCCCCGCACGATCGCATGGACACATCTGGCGGCCGACCAGCGTCTCGGCTATTTCCCGCCCGCGGAGCCGATGGACCCGGCGATCACCGATGCGCTTCGTGCAGGCGCGTTTCCGGTGCTGTTTGCCAACAGGCAGACGATCGTCCTTCGCATTCCCTGTTCACGCTGATGATGGAAATGGGATCGAAATTGCCCCTCGCATTGTCGCAGATTGCCGTTACGCTTCACCGTCCATGCCGCCAAAAGAGCGTACCATGCTGAGACAGGCCGTCATCCTCGTCGGAGGGCTCGGAACACGGCTGGGCGAGCGCACCAAGCTGGTTCCCAAGCCAATGCTCGAGATCGGCGGGCGGCCGTTTCTCGACACGTTGATCGACGAGCTCGTGCGCTATGACGTGTTCGACGAGATTCTGCTGCTTGCCGGGCATAAGGCCGAGATCGTCGAGAGCCACTATGCCGAGAAGAGCAAGGGCCGGGCAAGGATCCTCGTATCGCGCGAGATCGAGCCGCTCGGCACCGGCGGCGCGCTCGTTCACGCGCGCGACCTGCTGCACGACCAATTCCTGCTGCTCAACGGCGACTCGCTGTTCGACTTCAATCTGCTCGATCTGACCGCCCGCGCGCAAGACGGGCGCGTTCACATGGCATTGCGTGATGGCGTCGTCGGAGATCGCTATGGGCGCGTCGTGCTCGATGGCGACGTGGTGCGTGATTTCATCGCCCCCGGCGCGGGCGCCACCGGACCGGTCAATGCCGGCATCTACGTCATCGACAAATCCATTCTTGCCGACATCGTAAAACTTCCCGCCTCGCTCGAGCAGGATGTATTCCCCGGCCTTGCCAGGTCCGGCGCGCTGCGGGGCACGGCCTACCGAGGTTACTTCATCGACATCGGCATTCCCGACGATTTCGCGCGCGCCGATCGCGAATTGCGAGAGAGGCTGAGGCGGCCGGCCGTGTTCTTCGATCGCGACGGCGTGCTCAACCACGATTCAGGGTACACTTTCGAGACGCACAAGCTCGAATGGATCGAAGGGGCACGCGAAGCCGTGAAGGCCGTCAACGATGCCGGCTATTTTGCCTTCGTCATCACCAATCAGTCCGGCGTCGCACGCGGCTACTACGAAGAGCACCACGTCCTCACCCTGCACCGCTGGATGGCGGACCAGATGGCGCTGATCGGCGCACATATCGATGCGTTCGAATATTGCCCCGATCATCCCGACGGAACCGTCGCGCTCTACTGCCGCGTGAGCGATCGGCGCAAGCCGGCGCCGGGCATGATCGCCGATCTCGCCCAGCGCTTCCCGATCGACATGACGCGCAGTATGGTGATTGGAGACAAGGACAGCGATATGGAAGCGGCGCAGGCGGCCGGCGTGGCGGGCCACTTGTTCGCGGGCGGGAATCTGGAGACGTTCGTGAAACAGCGCCTGAGCCCGCCAGGCAAGGCTTAGGGCGTCACGAAAACCGCTGCATCCCCGGGCATTTGGCAACCTCCGGGCGCTGCTCTGTTGCGCGCGACCGTCAGTGTGCTATAGCGCCATCTTGTTGCGAATATTGGCTTAATCGCCTTCTGGGGTCCGGCATGGCAGATCTGAGGGACGCCCGCGTCCTCGTTACCGGCAGCGACGGCTTCATCGGTTCGCATGTCGTCGAGGAGCTGGTGAAAGCCGGTGCCCGCGTCAAGGCAGTCGTCTACTACAACTCTTTCAATTCCTGGGGCTGGCTCGACACGGTCTCGTCCGATGTGATGAAGTCCGTCGAGGTCGTCGCCGGTGACATCCGTGATCCCCATTTCATGATCGCGGCCGCCGCCGGCTGCACCGACGTGCTGCATCTGGCGGCGCTAATCGCCATCCCCTTTTCCTATGTCGCGCCGGACTCCTACGTCGAAACCAACGTTCGCGGCACCGTGAACGTGCTCCAGGCCGCGCGCATGGCCGGCGTGCGGCGCTTTGTTCAGACCTCGACCAGCGAGGTCTACGGCACCGCGCAGACGGTTCCGATCAAGGAAAGCCATCCGCTGGTCGGGCAGTCGCCCTACTCGGCCTCGAAGATCGCCTCCGACCAGATGGCGCTGTCGTTTCAGGCCTCCTTCGACCTGCCCGTGGTCGTCATCAGGCCGTTCAACACCTACGGTCCCCGGCAGTCGGCGCGCGCGGTGATTCCAACGATCATCAGCCAGATTGCGACCGGCAAGCGCAAGATCCGGCTCGGCGCCGTCAGCCCGACGCGCGACTTCTCGTTCGTCACCGACACCGCGCGCGGCCTGATCGCGGGCCTCACCGCGCCGGCCGAGCAATGCGTCGGCCAGACCATCAATCTCGGCAGTGGCTTCGAGATTTCGGTCGGCGCGACCGTCGAGATGATTGCCGACGTGATGGGCGTGACGATCGAGATCGAGACCGACGAAGCACGCCTGCGGCCGGCCAACAGCGAGGTCGAGCGGCTCTGGGCCGACAATGCCAAGGCGCGCCAGCAGCTCGGCTGGAGCCCGGAGTTCGGCGGGATCGACGGCATGCGCCGCGGCATCGAGAAGACCGCGAGCTGGTTCACCAACCCCGCCAATCTCAGCCGCTACAAGGCGGACGTGTACAATGTCTGAAGCAACGGTGAAAACGGCATCTACCAGATCACGCGCCTTCGATCCGACTGCCGTGGTCGATGCCGTCAGGCGCGCGGTGGGAACGCCGAACGGCATCCTCGGCCTGCACGAACCGGTGTTCGCCGGCAACGAGATCGCCTACCTGGAAGAGTGCATCAAGAGCACCTTCGTCTCCTCGGTCGGCCCGTTCGTCGACCGGTTCGAGCGCATGCTCGAGGAGGTCACCGGCGCCAAGCGCGCGGTCGCCGTCGTCAACGGCACGGCCGCGCTGCATGCCTGCTTCGTCCTCGCCGGCGTCGAGCCCGGCGACGAGGTCATCTCGCCGGCGCTCACCTTCATCGCGACGACGAACGCGATCGCCTATTGCGGCGCCACGCCGCACTTCGTCGACAGCTCCCTCGAAACGCTCGGCATGGACGCGCGCGCGCTCGCGGTGCGGCTCGACGCGATCGCACAGAAGACCGCGACCGGCACCATCAACCGCGAGACCGGCCGCCGCATCGCCGCGATCGCCCCGATGCACACGTTCGGGCATCCCGTCGAACTCGACGAGATCGCCGCGATCGCGCGCGACTGGGGCATTGCCCTGGTGGAGGACGCTGCGGAATCGCTGGGATCGACCTACAAGGGCCATGCGGTCGGATCACAGGCACGCCTTGCAGCGCTCAGCTTCAACGGCAACAAGATCGTCACCACCGGCGGCGGCGGCGCCATCCTCACCAATGACGAGGAACTGGGACGCCGTGCCAAGCACCTGACGACGACGGCGAAGCTGCCGCACAAATGGGCCTTCGTGCACGACGAGATCGGCTTCAATTACCGTCTACCGAATTTGAACGCGGCGCTTGGTTGCGCCCAGCTCGAGCAGCTCGACGGCTTCCTGGCGAGCAAGCGCAAGCTGGCCGCCGCCTATCAGCGCGCCTTTACGGATGTTCCCGGCGTCGACTTCTCGCGCGAGCCCAAGGATACCACGAGCAATTACTGGCTGAACGCGATCCTGCTCGACGAGGAAAATGCCGGCCGCCGCGACGACGTCCTCGCCGCGCTCAACGATGCCGGCTTCGGCGCGCGCCCGGCCTGGACCTTGATGCACAAGCTGCCGATGTACGCGCAAAGCCCACGCGGCGATCTTTCCACCGCCGAATCCATCGAGCGTCGGCTGATCAATTTGCCCAGCAGCGCCAGCATCAGGTCCCGCGATGAATAGCGGCTCGCGAAAGATCTGCTTCGTCACCGGCAGCCGAGCGGATTTCGGGCTGCTGGCCTGGCCGATGCGCGCGATCCGGGGGACGCCCGGCCTTACCCTTCAGCTCGTTGCCACCGGCATGCATTTCGCGCCGGAGTTCGGCTACACCTTCAACGCAATCGGCGATGAAGGATTTGATGTCGACGCGCGTGTCGAGACGCTGCTGAGCAGCGACACCGGCGCCGGCGTCGCGAAATCGGTCGGCCTCGGCGTCATCGGCTTTGCCGATACCTTCACACGGCTGCAGCCGGATCTCGTCGTCGTGCTCGGCGACCGTTTCGAGATGTTCGCGGCCGCGCAGGCCGCGATGTTCATGCGGCTGCCGATGGCGCATCTGTTCGGCGGCGACGTGACCGAAGGCGCGGTCGACGAATCCACGCGTCACGCCATCAGCAAGATGTCGCACCTGCATTTCACCAGCAATCAGGGCTCGACACGACGATTGATGCAGCTTGGCGAGCACCCGTCCCGTATTCACACCATCGGCTCGGTCGGCATCGATGCCATCAAGCATCTCGATCTGATGGATCGTGGCGGGATTGGCGGCGCGATCGGGATGCCGCTCGGCGAACGCAATGCGCTCATCACGTTCCACCCCGTCACGGTCGAGGCCGGACGCTCGGTGGCCGAACTGGAGGAATTGTTCGCAGCGCTGTCGACGCTCGACCCCGCCTTTCGTTTCGTGTTCACGCTGGCCAATGCCGACGCCGAAGGCCGCGCCCTGAACGCCCGGATCGAGGCTTTCGCGGCCAGCCGGCCTAACACGATCGCAGTCGCCTCGCTCGGGCAGCTTCGCTATCTCAGTTTGATGAGCCAGGTGGATCTGGTGATCGGCAATTCCTCGAGCGGCGTGCTCGAAGCGCCGTCCTTCGGCGTTCCCACGGTCGATATCGGCGACCGTCAGAAAGGCCGCGAGCGCGCAAGCTCGGTATTTCACGCACCGCCCGAGCGCGGGGCCATCTCGACCGCCATCGCCGCGGCGCTCCAGCGCGGCCGTCAGGCCACCGTCAACCCTTACGGTGATGGCGAATCCAGCCGGCGATTTGCGGACATCGTCGCGGGCATTCCGGATTTCAGGCCGCTTCTGGTCAAGGGCTTTTACGAGCTTCCGCCAAGCGGAGCGCACGCATGACCATGCACACGTTGATCATCGCCGAAGCCGGCGTCAATCACGACGGAAGCCTGGACAAGGCACTGGCCCTGGTCGATGCCGCCGCGGACGCCGGTGCCGACATCGTCAAATTCCAAACCTTCAATGCGAAGGCCCTGGCGGGCAGCGCGGCGAAGAAGGCCGACTATCAGCAGCGCACGACGGATGCTGACGAAAGCCAGCTTGCCATGCTGGAACGGCTCGAACTGCCGCAGGCCGCGCATCACACGCTGATCGAACGTGCGCGGAAGCGCGGCATCGAATTCCTGTCGACCCCGTTCGACGATGCTTCGCTCGCCTTCCTGCTGTCGCTGAAACTGCCGCGCATCAAGATCGGATCAGGCGATCTCACCAATGCACCGCTGCTGCATGCGGCCGCGAAGGCTGGCGCGAAATTGATCCTGTCGACCGGCATGGCAACGCTCGGCGAGATCGAGGAGGCGCTGGGCGTGCTCGCCCACGGCTACGGCCCATCCGATGACCCACCCGGCATCGCGGCCTTCCGCGCGGCGTGGCGCGATCCGGCGGCGCGGACGGCGCTGGCACGGCACGTGAGCCTGCTGCATTGCACGACCGAATATCCCTGCCCCATCCGTGACGTGAACCTCGCGGCGATGGCGACGATGCGGTCCGCGTTCCAGCTTCCGGTCGGATATTCCGATCATACCGACGGCTTCGAGGTGTCGGTGGCCGGCGTCGCGCTCGGCGCCACGATCATCGAAAAGCACCTGACGCTCGACCGCAAGGCGCAAGGCCCCGATCACGCGGCCTCGCTCGAGCCGGACGATTTCAAGCGCATGGTCATCGCCATCCGCAACGTCGAACGCGCGCTTGGCGACGGAGTGAAGTCGCCAAAAGAGTCCGAGATCAGGAACGTTCCCGTGGCACGCAAGAGCCTCGTCGCGGCGCGTGCGCTGAAGGCCGGCGAGACCATCGGCCCCGCCGACATCACCGCCAAGCGGCCCGGCGCCGGCCGGCCGCCGATCGACTATTGGTCACTGGTCGGAACGGCCGCGCCACGCGCGCTCGAGCCGGACGACCCGCTCTAAGCTTGCCGCTTTGCCGGCACGCCGCGAAGGATGGACCCCGGCGGGCATGGCGCCGTGACCACCGATCCCATCGCAACCAGCGTGTCGTTGCCGATCGCGATGTGGTCCCTGATCCGGCTGCCGAGACCGATGAAGCAGTTCTCGCCGATCTCCGCGCCTCCGCCGACCACGGTGCCTGGCGACAGATGCGTGCAATCGCCGATCCGCACGTCATGCTCGACGACGACAGCGGAATTGATGATGCAGTGATCGCCGATCCGGCTCCGTGCATTGACGATCGCGCCCGGCATGACGACGGTGCCTGCGCCGATCGTGGCTGACGGCGAGACGATTGCGCGCGGATGAATCACGGACGCCCAGCGCTTGACCTGCATGCGGCCGATCATCTGCCGGCGTGCGGGCCCCGCCTGCATCGATCCGATTCCGAGCACGAAGGCGGCATCCGGATACTGTGACGCTGCCTCATCGGTTCCGAGATAATTGAGGTCGCCGAGCCTTCCGGGCTGGCGATCGAGGAAACCGACGACATTGAACTGGCCGGACAACAGCGCCGCCTCGTAGACCATGAAGGCATGCTCGCCGCCGCCTATGATGATGAGATCATCCATCGCGATTCCCCTGCGCCGGGTGATCTTAACGGGGGGATCGCAGGTCTTCAAACCGCCGATTCTGACCGTGAAACCCTGAGGTTAACGGAGCTGTTCAGAGGGAGGCCGGTGGGGTTGACGCCGCCTCTCGCAGCCGCGATATAGCAGGCTCAGCCCTGGGCCGCCCCCGATATCTGGCGTAGACGAGGCAGATTGCCATGAAATCCTGGCGTAAGGCCGTCGTTGGAACGCAGGCGACCGTGGGCGAGGCCATCGCTGCCATCGAGAGCGGAAGCATTCAGATTGCGCTCGTGCTCGACGACCAGAACCGCCTGCTCGGCGTGGTCACCGATGGCGACGTGAGGCGTGGCCTGCTGCGGGGCGTGCCGCTCGCCGGACTTGCGACCGACATCATGAACCGTGCGCCGGTGTCGGCTCCCGCGACGCTGCCGCGCGAGGATCGCCTGCAGCTGATGCGGCAGAAGTCGATCAAGCAGCTCCCGCTGCTCGACGAGGGCGGCCATCTGGTCGTGGTCGAGACGCTCGATGAGCTGCTCGAGCCGGCCCACTATCAAAACCCTGTCCTGATCATGGCGGGCGGCCTCGGCGAACGCCTGGGCGCGCTGACGCGCGACATGCCGAAACCGATGCTCAATGTCGGCGGCCGGCCGCTGCTCGAGACGATCGTCCGCAACGTCGTGCAGCAGGGCTTTGGCAACATCTTCATTTCGGTCAACTACAAGGCCGAGACGATCAAGGATTATTTTGGCGATGGCGCCGCCTTCGGCGCCAATATCCAGTACGTCCATGAAACGGAACGCCTGGGAACGGCAGGCGCGCTCGGCCTCTTCAAGACGCCGCCGGCCCTGCCCACGATCGTCACCAACGGCGACATCCTCACCACGATCAACTACGCCGCTCTTCTCGATTTCCACAACGCAACGCCGGCGGAAGCGACGATGGCCGTGCGCGAGCACAAGGTGCACGTCCCCTATGGCGTCGTGTCCACGTCAGACGGCTTTCTCGATGCCATCCGTGAGAAGCCGACCGAGAGCTGGTTCGTCAGTGCCGGAATCTACGTGATCGGCCAGTCCGTCTTTCGCCACGTCACGCCCGGCGTCAGCATCGACATGCCGACCGTGCTGGAACGCGTGATCGCAGGCAAAGGGCGGGTTGCCGTCTATCCCATCCGCGAATACTGGCTCGACATCGGCCGCCTGGAGGATTTCGAACAGGCTCACGCGGAATTTCACGAGGTCTTCCCGTGACCTCAACAAAAGCCGCCGTGGTTGGCCTTGGCTCGATCGGCACGAGGCATGCACGCGTCTTGCGCGAGCTTGGCCTGGAGGTCGCGACCGTCAGCCGCCGCGAAGGCGGCGACTACAGGTCGATCACGCAGGCCGTCACCGCTGCACGTCCCGACTATGTGGTAATCGCGACCGAGACTGCGCGTCATGCGGACGATCTGCAAGAGCTCGCGCAGACCGGTTTCGATGGCAGGGTCCTGGTCGAGAAGCCGCTGTTCGCGACACCGGCCGCACCCCCGAGATATCCGTTCTCCGGCGTCAGTGTCGGATACAATCTGCGCTTTCACCCCGTGATGACGGCTCTGGCCGAACGGCTGCGCGGACGCGATGTGATCACGGTTGCGGCCTATGTCGGCCAGGACATCAGGGAGTGGCGTCCCGGTCGCGATCACCGGACCACCGCATCGGCAACTGTTGACGCCGGAGGCGGCGTGCTGCGGGATCTCAGCCACGAGCTGGATTATCTGCTGTGGCTGTTCGGGCCGTGGCATCGCGTCGCCGCGCTCGGCGGCGCGTCCGGCGCGCGCGACATCGACGTCGACGACCACCTCGACCTGTTGCTCGACATGCAGCGGGCACCATCGGTCCACGTCCACATGGACTATCTCGACCGCCAGGGCATCCGCCGCATCCGCGTCAATGTCGACAACGACACCATCGAGGCAGATCTCGTCGGCAGCCGCCTTGCGGTCAACGGCAAGGCAACGGAGATCCCCAGCGAGCGCGACCAAAGCTATCGCGACATGCATGTCGCGGCGATGCGCGGTGCGAGCCCGGTCTGCTCGCTGCCCGAGGCGCTCGGCGTCGTCCACCTGATCGACGCCAGCGAGCGTGCTCTGCGCAGCAAGACCTGGATATCGCCATGAGTCTTCTCTGCACCATCTGCGCGCGAGGCGGCTCGAAAGGGGTCGTCGGCAAGAATGCGCGCGAGCTCGTGGGCAAGCCCGTGCTGGCGTGGAGCATCGCGCAGGCGCGCGAAACCGGCCTGTTCGACGCGATCGCCTTCAGCAGCGATTCCGACGCACTGCTCGACGCGGCCCTGAAGGCCGGCGCCGACATCGCGGTCAAGCGTCCGGACGAGATGGCGACCGACACCGCGCCGAAGCTGCCGGCGATCCGCCACTGCCTGGAGCAGGCCATTGCGCAAACCGGCAAGACGCCGGAGATCTTCGTCGATCTCGACGTCACCTCCCCGCTTCGCCTCGCCTCCGACATCACCGGTGCGGTCGCGCTGCTGCGCGAGAGCGGCGCCCGCAACGTCATCACCGGCGCGCCGGCCCGACGCTCGCCCTACTTCAACCTGGTCGAACAGCGCACCGACGGCAGCGTCGGCCTTTCCAAACCCGCCAATCCTCCGATCACGCGCCGCCAGGATGCGCCGCGCTGCTTCGACATGAACGCGTCGATCTATGTCTGGCGCGTTGCGTCCTTCCTGGAGCAGCCCGCAGTGTTCTATCCGGACACGCACCTGTTCGAGATGCCGGAAGAACGCTCGATCGACATCGATTCCGATCTCGATTTTGCGCTGGTGGAACTGTTGCTGCGCCAACGACTGCCGGCCTGAGGAGGTCCAAGCGATGACCACGAGCTTCAAGGCCCTGTTCGATCTGACCGGCCGAACCGCCGTCGTCACCGGCGGGTGCGGCATCCTCGGACGTCGCTTTGCAGAGGGGCTCGCCGAGTTCGGCGCCAATGTCGCGATCGTCGATCTCGATCAGGGCGCGACCGATGCCGCCGCAGCCGACGTCGCCTCGCGCCATGCCGTTCGTGCCAAGGGCTATGCCTGCGACATCACGCAGCCTGACTCCGTTCGCAACACGGCCGATGCGCTCGAAGCGGACCTCGGGCCGGTCTCCATCCTGCTCAACAACGCCGCGAGCAAGACCCGCGATGTCGACGCCTTCTTTGCACCCGTCGAGAAATTCTCGCAGGACACCTGGCGGGAAATCATGGCCGTCAATCTCGACGGGATGTTCAACGTCGCGCAGGTCTTCGGCGGCCGAATGGCCGAGCGCGGCTACGGCGCTATCGTGCAGACGGCCTCGATCTACGGCCTGATGGCGCCCGACCAGCGGATCTACGAGGGCTCCGAATATCTCGGCCGCGCCATCAACACGCCCGCGGTCTACACCGCCTCCAAGGCCGGCGTGATCGGCCTGACCAAGCACCTGGCGACCTACTGGGCGGCAAAGGGCGTCCGCGTCAACACCCTCACCCCGGGCGGGGTCGAGAGCGGACAGAACGAGACCTTCAAGGCGCGCTATGGGGCCCGCATCCCGCTCGGCCGCATGGCTCGCGCCGACGAGATGGTGGGCACAATGCTGTTCCTGGTGTCGGATGCCGCCTCCTACGTCACCGGCCAGAACATCGCCGTCGACGGCGGCCTGAGCGCCTGGTAGCAGGGCATCAATGATCAAGCGCCTGATCCAGAACACGGTGATTTCGGCGCTTGCCTTCGGCGTGGCCGCGTTGCTCGGCCTTGCGGTCATTCCCCTGATCATCGGGACCTGGGGGGTGACCGAGTTCGGCCTCATCGTCATCTCGCGCCTGCTGCTTCCCAGCGGCATGATGGCGGTGCTGGACCTCGGTCTGTCCGAGGTCGCCACCCAGGTCGTCGCGCGCGCGCGAGAGCACCGCAATTGGACGCAGGCCGGCCGCCAGATCGCCTTCCTGGGGGTGGTCTCCACGGCGCTCACGGTGATCCTGAGCGCAGCCATATGGCTCGCGACGCCGCTGTTCGTCATCATGATGAAGGTTGACGCCGCGCATCTGGAGTCGTTCACCCGCATCATGCACTACACCGCCGTCGCGAATCTGATCTTCGTTCCGGCGCTGATATGGGAAGGCATCGTCAAAGGCTTCGAGCGCTACAACCTGCTCCGCATTGCGGAAGTCACGTCAACGGCGGGTTACGTCGGCCTGACATTCGCGGCCGCGTGGGCGGCGGCGGGCTTCGAAGTGGTCGCCTACATCTATCTCGCCACGCTGGTGGCCCGCGCCGTCGTCATTGGAATTGCGGCGTTCGTCGCCCTCCGGCACAAGCATGTGCGCTTGCTGCCGTGGACCCCGGACATCCGGCAGGATATTCTGCATCGCTGCCTGCTGCTCCTGCAAGGCAAGCTGATGGGCGGCATTTCCGGACCGTTTCAGCCGTTCCTGATCGGATTGCTGTTCGGGCCCAAGGCTGTCGGTACCTATGACGCGCTGGTCCGATTGTCCCGGGTGTCCAAGGTCGTCGTCAGCCTTCTGACATCCGCGTTGCTTCCCGTTGCCAGCCGCCTCGATGAGCGCGGCAGCACGACCTCGTTCCAGCGTCTCGGCGACCTCGGCCTCGTCATGATGCCGATGTTCGTGGTGCCGCCGCTTGCCGCGACCGCGATCCTCTCGCCGGAGATCATGAACATCTGGATCGGCCCCCTTCTCGCGCCCTACGCGTTCTGGATGGGCCTGAGCTTCCTGGTTCCAATCTGCACCCAATACGTGGCGATCGGCAGCCTGATCTTCCTGACGCGACCGGAGGTGCAGGCCAGGCTCAACCGGCTGATCGCCGTCCAGCTTCTGATCTGGGCGGCGGTCTCCGCTGCGACATTGCACCTGTTCGCCGAACGCGCCCTGATTCTCGGTCAGGTCATCGGCAGCATCGCCGTCCTGCCCTTGCAGCTGCGCGAGTTGCGCGGTGCACTCGAACTCGACCGCAATCGCTTCGCAAAGGCGATCGGAACCCAGTTCGCAATCCTCGTGCTGGCAAGCATTTTTCTAGCGACAATTGCAGGTTACATTCGGTTCGACAGCGTGCTAAAGCTCGCGCTCTGTTCCATGGTTTTCTGTCTGATTACCTGGACTCTCCAATACTTCCTCGTGCTCGAAAAGCGGCACCGGACTGTATTTCCAGCCGTCGGACAACTGATGGGACTGACATCCAAAAGCAGTTGAATGAACATCCACGCGACAGATACGAAAGCCGTCTTCACAGGTTTCGCTCCGGCCTCGTTGTCGGACAAGGCGGCGACTTATGCGCTGGATGCGGCCAAGAGCATCGGCCGTCTTGCGATGCGCCGCGTCAAACGCACGGCCGACGTCGTTGATTCCGAGTACAATCTGTTGCATTGGCAGCGAACGCTGTCGGAGAAGGCCTGGACCAAGGCCGTAAGCATCGGGGAATTCCTGATCCCGAAGAATCCCGCGCGGGGTCTTCGCAAGGTCGACGGTCGAATCTGCAGGGTCGCCGCCGACGACTATTACCGCTATCGCGCCTGGGCCCTCGGCGAACTGCTCGCGCGACACACGGGCGGCGCCACGGAGATCGTCGAGCTCGGTGCGGGCTGCGGCATCAATCTATTGTCCCTTCATCTCAATCATCCCGATTGGAGGCTGCGCGGGTTCGACATCGCGCCCAACGGCATCGCCGCGGGCCGCGAGATCGCAGCGCATTACGGCCTGTCGGACCGGATATCGCTCGACAGGATCGACCTGACCGACGGCAACGACCCAAGCTACGCAGCGATCAGGGACCACGTCGTCTTCACCTATTTCTGCATCGAGCAAATTCCCTATGACGTGCACAAGGTGGTGGACAACATCATTGCTGCGAAGCCGAAGCGCGTCATCAACATCGAGCCGACGACGGAGCTGCTGGATCTCGCAAGTCCGCGAGACATCGTCAGCTTTCTCTACATCCGCTCGGTCGACTACCAGACGCAGCTGTTCTCGACGCTCGACGACTACGAGCGACAGGGCCGCGTCCGCATCTTGGCGCGCGAACGCATGCCGTTCGCCCCGACGATCCACAATGATGGTTTTTTGTATTGCTGGGAGCCCACATGACAACCGTCGACACGGCGGCTGATCGGCCTGCCCCGAAGAAGGCGAAGATCAGCCAGTTCCGCCGCCTGCTATGGCACGTCAACCGCACCGATCTCGGATGGGGGCTGAAGGCAGCTCTGACCGCCCTGCAATTGCCTGCGCGCGCAAAGCGCGTCGCGCTGCTCAAGCAGCTTCCAACCAAGCCCGAATGGGCCGAGGCGAGCCGCAAACTCGCCGAGGACGGTTACGTCGACGTGTCCGCCCTCGTGGAGCGCAGCCTCGCGGAAGCCGTCGCCTCGTTCGCCGACGGCAAGGTGAAGCGCCTCAACGAGCTCGTCGAGCAGCAGAAGGAACGGCACAAATCGTTTTGGGTCAGCCTGCTGGACGAGGACCTCGTCAACGGCGCGTTTGCCACCGATCATCCCTTCGTGCGCTACGCCCTGCAGCCGGCCGCGCTGCGGATCATCGGCGACTTCATGCACGACCTGCCGCAATTGTCGGACGTGGTGCTGACGTTGTCGCAACCGACGCCGAACAAGGCGCTGAGCTTCTCCCAGTTGTGGCATCTCGACCACGACGACAAGCGCGTCTGCAAGCTCTTCATCTATCTGACCGACGTGCAAGACACCGCCGATGGACCGTTCACCTTCATTCCGGCCGGGCCGTCGAAAGCGTTCCGAAACACGCTCAAGAGCCACATGAGCGATGCGAAGGTATTCGCCAAGACCGGTCCCGACGTGGTCAAGGAGATGATCGCGCCCCGCCTGTCGTCTTTCATCGTCAACACGGCCCGCTGCCTGCACATGGGAAGCCGGATCCAGTCGGATCACAGCCGCCTGCTGTACACGGCAACCTACATCCAGCAGCCGCGCATCTATCCCGAACCGCCGGCGCGCTTCCGCGCGGTCGGTGCCCTGACGGACCTCGAGCGCACCGTGATGCGGCTCTGAGACAGACCTGCCGGGAGCTGACATCTTGCGCATAGGCCTGGTGGTCGACCACCCCAAGCGTGACCTGCCGGGGGCAGTCATGCTCGGCTATCAACTCGCGCGGCGCGGCACCTCGGTCGTGCTGGTGCCGATGTACGAGCAGGCCGTTGACGTGCCGCGACTTGGGCTTGACGCACTGGTCGTCAACTACGCGCGTCCCGTCAATCTCGACCTGATGCGCAGCTTTGCCGGAGCCGGGCTGGCACTGTATGTGCTCGATACCGAAGGCGGCGTGCTCGCGGAAAAGGGCGGCAACTCGCCGCCGGCAATGGCCGCTCACATCAAGGGCAGCGGCTACGCCGATATCCTGGCGGGCTATTTCTTCTGGGGCAGCCGGCTGCACGACGCCTTCGTCACCGCCGGAACGATGAAGCCGGCGCAGCTTCACCTCACCGGATGCCCGCGCTTCGATTTCGCGGCCCCGCGCTGGCGCGCGCTGCTCGACGGCGAGCCCCGCGGCTACCTGCTCGTCAATGCCAACTTTCCCCTGGTCAACTCACGCTTCACCGGCAAGCCGGGCGGTGAGCGCGAAGCGATGGTGCGGGCCGGTTGGGACGGCGCCTATGTCGATCGCTTCATCGCGGACCTGAAGCAGGTCTTCGCCAACTACCTCGCCGAAATCGACCGGCTCGCCGCCGCGCGGCCCGACCGCAGCATCCTGGTGCGTCCGCATCCGTTCGAGAGCGAGGACGTCTATCGCAACGCCCTCTCGCGCCATGCCAACGTCCTGATCGACGGCACCGGCAGCGTGCTCGACCGCATCCGCAATGCGGCCGCCGTCATTCATCTCAACTGCGGGACGGCGGTCGAGTCGGTCCTGCTCGGAAAGCTGCCGCTGCAGCTCGAATATTTGAACACACCGACCACCGCCGGCCATGCCGCACTGCCCGCCCGCGTGAGCCGGAAGGTCAGTTCGTTTGACGAGTTGCTCGGCGCGGTCGATCACATCGAGCGCGAAACCGGGGCCTTCGATTTCAGCCGCGTTCACGCCGCCGACATCGAAGCCTTCTTCCATCTCAACGACGGACAAGCTGCCGAACGCGTCGCCGATGTCCTGACCAACGCAACGCGTTCGGGCCGACCTTACGTCTCGTTGCTGGCGACCGTAAAGGGCACGCGTGCCAAGCCCAGCCTCGGCCAGATCGTCAAGGGCGCCGCCAGCGCCGCGCTCGGCTCGGCCGTCACCGAGCGCCTGCGCAGCCAGTTCAATCCGGCCCGGCGCGACAAACGGATCGCGCCGCCCTTCGTCCAGACCCTGCTTCAACGGATCGCCGCTCACGATCAGGCCAACCCGTCTCAGTTTACGGCAAGACGCGCGCATTGCGCGACCACCGGCTTGCCGCTCGCGAGCATTGCGATCGAACACGCCCCATAGAGCCATGGCAACATCTGCAAAGACCATTCTCATCACCACGCTTGCCGAATACCAGACACGGTTCTGGATTCCGGTCGTGCAGCGCTTGCGCGCGGCAGGCCATGACGTCGAGCTACTTGCCTTCGACGACCGCAGCGCGGAGATGTCGGCGGCCGAAGGCGTTCCGGTCACGAACATGTATCGCGAGGGCCTCAAGGCCGGCCCCTCTCCCGAGGATCGCAAGGCGTTCGACGCACGCGTTGCGTCTTACGGGCTCGACGGCACCAATTTCCTGTTCAGCCACGAGCGCTTCACCTTCGGCATCCGCGATACCGCCGCGCTACGCCGGCGCTTCATGATCTACGCCAATGCGATGGAGACGGTGCTCGACCGGCTGGAGCGGCAAGGCAAACACGCCGAGCTGGTGCAGGAGCTCGGCGGCTTTCTCTCTGTCATATCGAGCTTCTATGCCGCCAGGCGCCGCAACATCCGCAACTGGTTCATCGAGCCATCCTTCTTTCGCGGCCGCATGTATTTCACGCCCGACACGCTTGGAGCGCCCGACGTCATGCCTGCGCCGGCCGACGCGGTGTCGCCCGAGGTGCGCGCCTATCTGGACGACACGCTGACGCAGCGCGCGATCGTCATCCCCAAGAAGGACCAGCATCATTATTCGGCGGCCTTCAAGAAGGTCGTCAATTTGCGCAATGCCAACCGTCTCGCCGAAAAGCTCTGGGACCAGTTCGCGCTCGGCAAGCACCAGGAGTTCGGGCACAATCTGCGCCACGCCCGCGTGCACGCCGCGATGGCGCTCAACGCGACACGGCTGCGCAAGCTTTACAAGCCGGTTCCCGAGGCGCCGTTCGTCTACTACCCCTTCCATGTCCCGGCCGACATGGCGCTGACGCTGCGCTCGCCCGACTATCTCGACCAGGTCGCAACCGTCGACTTTCTGCTGCGCACGATTCCGGACTCGCATGTCCTGGTCGTGAAGGAGCACCCCGCCCAGATCGGTGCGATCTCGGCCGATCGCCTGTTCGAGCTGGCGCGCCGTTTCGACAATTTCGTGCTGCTGCCACCGCAGACCAACAATTACACCGTGCTCAATCGCGCTGATGCGATCATCTCCGTCAACAGCAAGTCCGGAGCCGAAGCGCTGCTGCTCGGCAAGCCGGTCGTGGTGATGGGTGATGCGTTCTACCGCTCCTGCCCGCTGGTGTATGCGGTCGATCGTCTGGCCGACGTGCCCGCGCGGCTGCGCGAGGCGCTCGCGGCCGGTCCGTTCGACCCGGCCAAAGGCGCGCCCTATTTCGAGTCGGCATGGCGCCGGTCTTATCCGGGCGAGCTCTATATCAGCGATCCCACGCTGCTCGACACGTTCGCGGCCTCGTTGCGCGCGGCAATCGCCGAGCCGGCCCGCGTGAACTGAACGGACCCATCATGCCGCTCGTCTCGATCATCACACCGTCCTGGAACGTCGAAGGCCTGATCGAGGAGACGATCCGCTCGGTGCAGAACCAGACCTTCCAGGATTGGGAGCTCCTGATCGCCGACGACTGCTCGACCGACAAGACGCCGGCGATCATCGCCGACATCGGCGCGCGAGATCCACGGGTCAAGCTGATCCGGCAGACGAAGAACGGCGGGCCAGCGCTAGCGCGCCAGGCCTCGATCGACGCCGCGCAAGGCCGCTATCTCGCTTTTCTCGACAGCGACGATCTATGGCTGCCCGAGAAGCTGGAACGGCAGCTCGCCTTCGCGAAGGCGAAGCAGGCCGCCCTCAGCTACACCGCCTTCCGCCGCATCAACGAGACCAACACCGTGACCGGACGGCTGATCGAAGTGCCGGCTTCGCTGACCTATGACCAGCTCCTGAAGAACACCGCGATCGCGACGCTGACCGCGATGGTGGACCGCGAGATCGCCGGCCCCATCGCGATGAAGAACGAGGGCTATGACGATTTCTGCCTGTGGCTCTCGATCCTCGCGCGCGGCCACACCGCATACGGCCTCAACGAGGATCTCGCGCGCTACCGCGTCAGGGGCTCCTCGGTCTCCAGCCGCCCGATGCGCTCCGCCAAATGGGTCTGGCAGATCTACCGCAATGTCGAGCACCTCTCTGTAATCAGATCAGCCTGGTGCTTTGCCCATTGGGGAGCGCGGGCCTGGCTGAAGCGGCGCCAGTTCTAGCAACGGTCGCCGCTCGCCGCGCAAGCGGCGCCAGGGGCCCGCTGCAACGAGCGGAAATGAACATTGCGACCGCGGTCGGTTGTCTCTAGTCTGACCCAGATCGGAGAGGGCTTTGCGTGTACAATCAAGGTGCCGTCTACGCCGCCGACACGCCGCGATGACCATTTGCCCAGCTCCAGAGATGCGAACGTGAAAACAATCAGCGTCATCACGCCCTGCTACAATGAAGAGCTCAACGTCAGGGATTGCTATGAGGCGATCCGGAAGATCTTCGACAGCGAACTCCAGGGCTACCGGCGCGAGCACATCTTCTGCGACAACGCCTCCGACGATCGCACTATGGAGATCCTGCGCGAGATCGCTGCACAGGACCCCGCGGTGAAAATCATCGTCAACGCACGTAATTTCGGCCCGCTGCGCAACACTTTCAACGGCGTAATGGCTTCACGCGGCGACGCTGTCCTCCTGTTCATGCCGGCCGATCTGCAGGATCCTCCCGAGTTGCTCCCCGAATTCGTCAAGCTGTGGGAAGCCGGCTACGAGATCGTCTACGGCATCCGCGCGGTGCGCGAGGAAGGCCGGCTGATGCGCGGCATCCGCAACGCCTATTACCGTCTGCTGACCCGCTTCTCCGAGGTCAACGTTCCACCCGGCGTCGGCGACTTCCAGCTTGTCGACCGGCGCGTGGTCGAGGCCATGCGGAGCGTCCGCGACACCTATCCGTTCATGCGGATGATGACGTTCGAATGCGGCGGCCGCGCCGTCGGCGTCCCCTATACCTGGCGCCAGCGCAAGAAGGGTTTCTCCAAGAACCGCGCCGGCGCGCTGATCGACCAGGGCCTGAACGGGCTGGTGTCCTTCACCACGGCGCCGGTCCGCTTTGGGCTGTTCGCGGGCTTTTTGATCTCGGCACTGAGCATCGGCTACGCCATCGTCAATTTCGTGGTCGGCCTGATCATGTACCGGCAGCTCGCCGAACCCGGCATCATCACGCTGATCGTCGCCATGTTCTTCTTCGGCGGCGTGCAATTGTTCTTCATGGGCATGATCGGCGAGTACGTCCTCGCGATCTACGGACAGGTCCGCGAGAAGCCCGTGGTGTTCGAGCGCGAACGCGTCAATTTTGATGCCTCGCCGCCGTCCGGCGCCTGAGGCCCAGGCGACGTCAGCGCTTCGCCATCGACTGCTCGATCCGCGCGACGATCGCCGCAGGCGACAGGCCCGCGGCATCGAGCAGCGCCTCGCGCGACCCTGCGTGCGAGGTCTTGCCGCCCTGCTCGGGAATGCCCATGCCCGCAATCGGCGGCCGGACCGCGTCGCCGGCAAACGCGCCCGCCACCAGGCTGAACAGGCCGCCGCGCAAAATGTGCTCCTCGAGCGTCACGATGAGCGAGGCGCCGTGCACAGCGTCGCGGATCGCCGCTTCGTCGAGCGGCTTCAGGCAGGAGACGCTGACCACACCGACGTCGCGGCCACGCCCGGAAAGCTCGCCGGCCGCCTCCAGGGCGCGCGAGGCGATCGGTCCCGAGGCGAGGATGACGACGTCCCGTCCCTGGCGCAAAACCCTGGGCTTGCGCAGGTCGGTCACGGCAGCGCCGAGATTCGGCTCCCCCTGCCGGCTGAGCCGCAAGTAGGACGGCTTCCCGCTTGTTGCGATCAGTCGCGTCGCCTCCCGCACTTCCATGGGATCGCAGGGCACGAACACCTCGATGCCCGGCAGCATCGACATGATCCCCGCATCCTCCAGCGCGTGATGGGTGTAGCCCTGGCTGCCATAGGCATAGCCGGCGCCCACCGCCACGACCTTGACGTCGGCGCCGTGGTAACAGACGTCGTTGCGGAGCTGCTCGAGGCAGCGCAGGGTCGGGAAATTGCCGATCGAATAGATGAACACCGTCTTGCCCGACAGCGCGATGCCGGCGGCGATGCCCGCCATGTTCTGCTCGGCCACGCCGACATTGAGATAGCGGTCGGGAAACTTCGCCGCGAAAGGCTCCAGCACGGAGTAGCCGAGATCGCCACAGAGCAGCCAGATATCAGGGTTCTCGCTGGCCGCCTGCGACAGGCTCTCGATGAACGTCGTCCTCATGCGCCGACCTCGGCCAGGGCCTGCGCGAGCAGTTCATCCGAAGGCGAGCGGTAGTGCCATTCGAGCTTGTTCTCCATGAAGCTCACGCCCTTGCCCTTCACCGTATGGGCGATCACGACGGTCGGCCGGCCCGATGCTGCCGGCACGGCGCTCAGCACACGCTCGAGCGCGGCGAGATCGTGGCCGTCGATCTCCTCGACCTGCCAGCCGAACGCCTTCCACTTTTCGGCAAACGGATCGAGGTTCAATACCTCGGCGACCGAGCCAAAACTCTGGATCTTGTTGAAATCGACGATGACGCAGAGATTGCCCAGCTTGTGATGCGGCGCGAACAGAATGCCCTCCCAGTTCGAGCCCTCGTCGCATTCGCCGTCGCTCAGCAGGCAGAACACGCGGCTGCCCGCGCCGTCATGCCGCGCGGCCAGCGCCATGCCGATGGCGATCGGCAGGCCATGGCCGAGCGATCCGGTCGAGACCTCGACGCCGGGCACGGCATGGCTGACGTGACCGGTGAAGTTCGATCCGTCGCGGCAATAGGTGTCGAGCTCCGCCAGGGAGAAGAAACCGCATTCGGCGAGCGTGGCGTACATGATCGCCGTGGCGTGGCCCTTGCTGAGCACGAAGCGGTCGCGGCTGGCCGCTTGCGGATCGGCGGGATCGATACGCAGGATCCGCGTGTAGAGCACCGCCAGGATGTCCGCCATCGAGAGACAGCCGCCGATATGCGAAGCCTTGGCGGCATGCACCATGCGCAGGGCATGTGCACGAATGCGGCGCGCAAATTCTTTCGGCTCAGGAAGATTGGGTCGCGTCATGCCACTCTACCGTCTCGCGTAATCCCTCATCCAACGGCACTTCGGGCTTCCAGCCCAGGGCGAGCATGCGCGAAACGTCCGCAGCCAGAACCATAACCTGATCGGGCCGGTAGGCCAACTCGCCGAAGCCGAGCGCGGCGCCGGGGCGAACGAGATCGCGCAGCCGTGTCACCGTCTCGCGCAGCGGCGGCGCATCCGCACTGCCGACATTGAAGAGGCCGCTCGCCGCGTCATGCGTGATCGCCAGGCTGAAAGCGCTCGCGGCGTCGCGCGCGTGCAGAAATCCCCAGCGCTGCTCGCAGGCCGTCAGCGCCATGGGCTGTCCGGAGCGCAGGTTCCGGATCATGCTCGGAATCAGCCAGTAATCGGCATCCTTCGGGCCGTAGGTCGAGAAGATCCTGAGCCAGGCCGCGCGCAGCCCGCGCTCCTCGCACAGCCGCATCGCCATCGATCCGGCCGCGAGCTTGGCCATGCCGTAGAGCGTCGTCGGCCGTGGCACGTCGTCCTCCCGGATCGCGCGATCATAGGGGCCGTACTCCGCCTGCGATCCGGCTCCGACGAAGATCTTTGCGCCGACATCGGCTGCGAGTTCAGCAAGGCCCACCGTGTCGGCCACGTTGAGGGCCTGAACCGGGCTGTTGCGATCGCTGCCTGCGACGCCGCGCCAGGCCATGTGCACGACTGCGTCCGGCGCGAATGCCTCCAGCGGTTCGCGCAACCCGTCCGAATGTTCCAGACTGCCCGGAATCACATGCAGCCGGTCCTGAAGCGGCGCGAGGCGCCAATAGGAACTTGCCGGCCGCAACAGCACGGCCACCTCGTGCCCCCGCGCCATGAGGTCCGCAACGAGATAGGAGCCCAGAAAGCCGCTCGCGCCAGTGGCAAAAACACGCATAAGCCCCCGGTAGATCAGCTACCCCGGGCCCGTCAATGTCCCGCTTCGGCAACTCCCCCTGCCCCGCCACCCGCTCCGGCACAGCGGACGGGCGATCCGAACTTGATTATCCGGCCCATGCGGCTAAACGGGGGGCCAGATCGAGGGTTCGACGACGTGAGGGGTACAGGCATGAACGACTTCAGGCTGGCCATGGTTTCCGCGGGCTTCGAGCACGGCGGCAACGTCACCCATCGTCACTTCGACGGCCATCCCGACCTGCTCGTCTATCCCTTCGAGTCGCAGCTCGGCAACCGCAACTTCAATGACTTCCTGGCCTCGGTCGAGCGCGTCCAATACCGCTATCCCGAATTCCCGGAGGGGCTGACGGCGATCGAGCTCTACGAGCAGATGATCGACGAGGAGCTGAAGACCTTTCTGCGCAAGCGCAACGGCTCCAAGTTCCGCGATGCCGATTGCGTGATGGATGAGAAGAAGCGCGTCGCCGAATTCGCCCGGATCGTCGGCGAGCCGCCGATCTTCCGTCGCCAAGTGGTCGAGGCCTACTTCCGGTCGACCTTCGCCGCCTGGGAGAACTACTACACCAAGCCACGCCCCGGCATGGTGCATGTCGGCTACTCCCCCGCCATCGGCATCGATGCCGATCGCATGGTGCGCGACTTTCCCAACGTCCGCATCCTGCACATCGTGCGCAATCCGTTCTCGGCCTACCGCGACACCAAGCGCCGCCCGTTCCCGCAGCCGCTGACCAAATATCTGATCACCTGGAACATCTATCACTCGACGGTCGAGATGTTCGCCAAAATGTACCCGAAGAACGTGCGCATCTTCCGTTACGAGGATCTCGTCGACGACAAGCGCAAGTTCATGACGGAGGCGGCCGATTTCATCGGCGTGCCTTTTGCCGACACCATGCTCTATCCGAGCTGGAACGGCGTCGAGATCAAGGACTCCATTGCGCCCTGGGGCACCGTGCTCAAGAGCACCAAGGACTACAACCAGTCCGTGATCCAGGAGCTCTCGGACGAAGAACGCAAGCAGATCGCGCAGGGCACGGCGGCCCTCGCCCGTCATTTCGGCTACGACCGGATCGACTATCTGAGCCCGCTCTATCGTGCTGAGTAAGATCGCGTTCTTCGAAGCCGACGACCGCCCCGACATCGCCGCTGAGCGCGCGCGGCTCCTGCCCGCGCTGCGGCAGCATCTGCAATCCCTCGGCCGCAATGCCACGGTCACGCCGGCGTCCGGCGGCACGCTCGGTGCCTGCTTTGATGCGGAGATCGCCGGCGAGAAGCGCTTTCTGAAGACCCATCTGCCGGGCGCGCGCGACAGCCTCGGCCGGGAAGCCGACGCCCTCGCGCAGCTCTACGGCAGTACGATCGTGCTCGACCGTTTCGAGGTCCCGCTCGCGGATGGAACGGCGCGGCTCTGCCTCATGATGCCCGCGCTTGCGCTGCTCGCCGGCCCATTAGAACCCGCTGAGGCCGCCTCACTGGCAGACGCGTGCAGCGAGCGGCTCAAGGACTGGCAGCCGGATGGGCTTGCCTCATTCGAGCCCTATCTGGCGTCCGCCGCAACGGCCCTGAAGACGCTTTCGAGCCGCGGCCTGTTGGAACAGGCCAGCGCGGCCGAAGTCCGCAGGCTGATCGCGCTGCTCGAACATCGCCGCGCCGATTTGCCTGAAGCGCTCTGTCACGGCGATTTCGGACCGAAGAACATCATGCGCCAGGCTGGCGCGCTGCGTGTCATCGACTGGGAAGATGCCTTCCACGGCATCGCCGGCTACGACTATCTGTATTGGCTGACCTTCATGGAGAACCGGCCGTTCCTGAAAACGGCCGCCTTCGGCCGAACCGGCCTTCCGCCCGACATCGAGCGCGCCATTCTCGTGCTCGTCGTCCTGCTGAAATCCTACCTGGCGGTCTTGTCGGGCGAACACCTGAAGCACGCGCTGTCGGCAGAGGACCGCATCGCCGAGATCCTCGATCTGCCGGGCTGATCAAGCCTGCGCGGCGCCGGTGACCTGGTCGAGCTGATCGAGCGAGAATCTGCGCAGGTCACGGCCCTCGCGCAGCGCCTTGTACCAATCCACGGTCAGGCGAAGGCCCTGCGCCAGATCGAGCCGGGGCGTCCAGCCGAGCTCGCTCCGCGCCTTCGTGCAGTCGAGCCTGAGATAGGCCGCTTCGTGCGGATGCGGGCCGGCGTCTGCCGTCCATCGCGCACCGTCGCCCCACAATGCGATCAGACGATCGACCACGGTTCCGACCGGCACCTCGCTGGCGGCATCGGGGCCGAAATTCCAGCCGCCGACGAAACGTTCTTCGCCCGCCAAGCGCTCGGCCAGCGCGAGATAGCCGAGCACCGGGTCCAGCGCGTGCTGCCAGGGCCGCACCGAATTGGGATTGCGGATGCGCAGCGCCTCGCCGGCCAGGAAGGCCTGCATCGCATCGGGCACCAGGCGGTCGCGCGCCCAGTCGCCGCCGCCGAATACGTTGCCGGCCCGCGCGGTCGCGACGCGCGCCGCCCCCTTCGCGTTGAAGAAACTGTGGCGGTAGGAATGCGTCACCAGCTCGGCGCAGGCCTTGCTGTTGCTGTAGGGATCGTCACCGCCGAGCCGATGGCCCTCGCCGAAGGGCGCGCCCGTGCCGTCGTTCTCATAGCACTTGTCGCTGGTGACGTTCAGGATCACCCGCACCGAACGCAGATGCCGCGCCGCCTCCAGCACATGCACGGTGCCCATCACGTTGGTCGCAAAGGTCTCGACCGGCTCTTCGTAGGACGGGCGCACCAGCGCTTGCGCCGCCATATGGATGACGATGTCGGGTTCGGCCTCCGCCATTGCGGCGCGCAAGGTGGCGAGGTCACGGATATCGGCCACGCGGTGCCTGATGTCGTCGGCGATACCAGCCGTGACGAACAGCGCGGATGGGTGTGTCGGCGGCAGCGCATAGCCGAAGACCTCGGCCCCGAGACGGCGCAGCAGCAGCGAGGTCCACGCGCCCTTGAAGCCGGTGTGGCCGGTCAGAAAGACCTTCTTGCCGCGCCAGAACGCCGGATCCGTCACCAGATCCTCCATTTGGCGCGGTTGCTGGCCCACTCGCCCTCGAGGAAGGTGCGATCGCGCAGCGAGTCCATCGGATGCCAGAAGCCGTGATGTACATAGGCGCGCAGATCGTCGCCGCGCACCAATTGCTCCATCGGCTCGCGCTCCCAGATCGTATTGTCGCCCGCGATCAACTCGCCGACCGACGGCGACAACAGGAAGAAGCCGCCATTGATCCAGCCGCCGTCGTCATTGGGCTTCTCCTCGAAATTGACGACCCGGTCGCCCTCGATCGCGATCGCGCCGAAGCGCTTGGCCGGCCGCACCACCGAAACGGTGGCGCGGCGCCCATGCGCCTTGTGGAAAGCGATCTCGGCGCCAAGGTCGATGTCGGCGACACCGTCGCCATAGGTCAATGCGAAGAAGGGCTCGTCCGCGACGTAAGGCAACACCCGCTTGAGCCGGCCGCCGGTCTGGGTCTCCTCGCCGGTGTCGACCAGCGTGACCCGCCACGGCTCGGCCGTTTCGCGATGCACTTCCATCCGGTTCTCGGCGATGTGAAAGGTCACGTCGGACATGTGCAGGAAGTAATTCGCGAAATACTCCTTGATCATGAAGCCCTTGTAGCCAAGGCAGATCACGAAATCATGGAAGCCGTAATGGCTGTAGATCTTCATGATGTGCCAGAGGATCGGCCGCCCGCCGATCTCCACCATCGGCTTCGGTCGCGTGCTGGTCTCCTCCGCGATTCGCGTGCCGAGCCCTCCCGCAAGAATGACGACTTTCATTGACCAGCTCCGAACGGGAGGCACGCTCCCCGCGTACTCCAGACGGCTTCTATACGAAGTGGCGTGACCTGGAAAATCATCGGCCCGAATGGATTATCTGGTCTAATAGGTATTATATTACTGTTATGCAAGGCTATTGGCGTTTTCGCCCGTAGCCGATACCACTCTGCCCGCCGCACCGGGACGAAACCGTCCCGAGACCCAGCTGGAACCGATCATGCCGTTTGAAACCTACAGGAACAGCCGCATCCTCGTGACCGGGGGCGCCGGGTTCATCGGATCGCACATCTGCGAGCGACTGCTCGATGCCGGGGCCGAGGTGGTGTCCGCGGACAATTATTTCACCGGCAGCCGGCGCAACATCGCTCACCTGATTGCCAATCCACTGTTCGAGGCGGTCCGGCACGACGTCACCTTCCCGCTCTACATCGAGGTCGACGCGATCTTCAACCTGGCCTGCCCGGCGTCGCCGATCCACTACCAGCGCGATCCCGTGCAGACCACCAAGACCTCGGTGCACGGCGCCATCAACATGCTCGGGCTCGCCAAGCGGCTCAAGGCGCGCATCTTCCAGGCCTCGACCAGCGAGGTCTACGGCGACCCCCTGATCCACCCGCAGACCGAGGACTATTGGGGCAACGTCAACCCGATCGGCATCCGCTCCTGCTACGACGAGGGCAAGCGTTGCGCCGAGACGCTGTTCTTCGACTATTGGCGTCAGCACGGCCTGCCGATCAAGGTCGCGCGCATCTTCAACACCTACGGCCCGCGCATGCAGCCCAATGACGGCCGCGTGGTGTCGTCCTTCATCGTCCAGGCGCTCAAGGGCGAGCCGATCACCGTGTTCGGCGACGGCGGCCAGACCCGCTCGTTCTGCTATGTCGACGATCTCGTCGAGGCCATCATGCGGCTGATGGTGACGGCGGAAGACGTCACCGGCCCGATCAACCTCGGCAACAATTCCGAGTTCACGATCCGCGAGCTCGCCGAGAAGGTCATCAAGCTCACGGGCTCGCGCTCCAGGCTGGAGTTCAAGCCGCTGCCGCAGGACGACCCGCGCCAGCGCCAGCCCGACCTGACCAAGGCGAAGACGTTGCTGAACTGGGAGCCGAAGGTCGCGCTCGAGGACGGCCTGAAGGAGACGATCGCCTATTTCAAGCACTCGCTCGCCATCGCCTGATCCGCTCGCAACTCCAGTCGCCCGCAGCGAGCTACGGCAATGAGCGCACCGCCCGGCATCATCAGCGATCTGCGCGCCCGCCTGGACTCGAAGGCCGGCCTGAAGACCCTGGTGCTGCTGCACAGCGCCATCACCTGCCTGTCGCTGATCGAGGTCGCGACCTTCCAGCTCTCGATCGACTTCGACCCGAGACGGCTGTGGATCGCGGTGATCGTCGCGGCCAGTTTCTCCGTCGTCTCGCTGCTGTTCGTCTCCGCCCGCTTCTCCTTCGGCTATTTCGTCGGATTCTATTTCTACACGATGATCCTGGGCTTCCTCTGGATCGACGTCTTCTCCGACTACGACTACCCGCGATTGCTTGCAGGAATTTCCGCGGCATTGGCGCTGCTGCTCTGCCTCGTCCCCATGCTCTACATCCGGACGCCGCTGCGGCAATTCGTGCAGCTGTCGAATGCCCGCTTCGAGCACCTGCTGACGCTCATCCTGGCGATCTCCATCGCCACCATCGCGGTCGCTTCGACCTACAATTTCCGTCTGGTCTCGGTCGCGCGCATCTACGACTACCGCGACAGCCTCGAATTTCCGGGAGCGCTGCGATATCTCATCGGATGGGTTTCCAGCGCGTTGCTGCCGTTCGCCTTTGCCTGCTACTGGCTGCTCGGCCACCGTGTCCGGGCCGTCCTGGTCCTGGTCCTGCTTCTGTTGTTCTATCCCGTCACGCTGACGAAGTTCGCGTTCTTCACGCCGGCCTGGTTGATCGCACTGGTCGTGCTGTCGCGGTTCCTGGAGGCGAGGGCATCGGTCATCGCGTCGATTTTCGTCCCGATGCTGATCGGCCTGCTGGTGATCTGGCTGACCGAGGCGAGCTTGAGGAGCATTCCGGGCAGATATTTCGACATCGTCAACATCCGGATGATGGCGACGGCATCGGGCGCGCTCGACCTCTACAACCACTTCTTCGCGAGCCACCCGCTGACCTGGTTCTGCCAGATCTCCGTTCTCAAGCCGCTGATGTCTTGTCCCTACGCGGAGCCGCTCGCAGTCGTGATGCAGAACACCTACGATTTCGGCAATCTGAACGCCTCGCTGTTTGCGACCGAGGGCATCGCATCGGTCGGCCCCTGGCTGGCGCCGCTGACCGCGCTGGCAGCAGGCCTCGTGCTGGCGTTCGGCAATCGCGCCTCCGCGGGGCTCCCGCCCCGCTTCGTCCTGATGTCGTCAGGCGTGCTGCCGCACGTCCTGCTCAACGTGCCGCTCACCGTCGCCATGCTCACCCACGGCACCGCCATCCTGTTCCTGCTCTGGTACGTGATGCCCCGCAACATGTTCGAAGAAAAACCGTAACGCCGTGCGCATCCTGATCCTCAACGCCGATTATCCGCGCTTCCTCGCCTGGCTCTATCGGCGCACACCCGGCCTCGAGAACGAGTCCTATGCGGCGCAGATGGCGGCACGGAACGCCAGCCTGTTCGGCGTCGCCGATTTCTATTCGCGCAATTTCGCCGGCCTCGGGCACGTCGCCGCCGATATCCATGTCAACAATCCCTGGATGCGGGCAGCCTGGGCCCGCGAGCACGGCCTTGCCGTTACCGAGCCGCCGCCACCCGGCGCCCAGGCCGCGCGCAATGCCATTCCCGGCTGGCTGCAACGCTCGATCGCGCCGTTCAAGCCGATGCTGCGACCGCTCGCACGCAAGGTCGGCCTGAGCCCGCGTCTCGACGCCGAAGCGGAAGAGATCCTGCTGGCGCAGATCGAGGACTTCAAGCCGGATCTCGTCCTCAACCAGGATCTGTTCCACGTCGACACACGCCTGGCACGCAGGATCAAGCAGATCGGCCGGCCCGTCCTGGTCGGCCAGATCGGCATTGCGCCCTCGCGCGGCGAAGACTGGTCGGTCTACGACCTCATGATTTCGCAGATGGCTGCGGTGGTGGACTTCTTCCGTGCCCACGGAACGCGCGCGGAAGTCGTCCATCTCGCCTTCGAACCCGGCATCCTCGACGTCCTGCCTCCGCCGCCGTCGCGAGAATTCGATGTCACCTTCGTCGGCGCCGTGTCGGTGGATCACCAGCTCCGTGTCGCGCAGCTCGAAGCGGTGGCGCGGCGCTACGATCTCAAACTGTTCGGCAGCGGCCTGCAATCCCTTCCCGCCTCCTCGCCGCTGCACCGCTGCTACCAGGGCGAGGTGTGGGGCGTGGAGATGTACCAGGCGCTTCGCGCCTCGCGCGTCACGCTCAATTCGCACATCGACGCCGCCGGCGCAGAGGCCGGAAACATGCGCCTGTTCGAGGCGACCGGCGTCGGAAGTTTCCTGCTGACCGACTTCAAGGATAATTTGCACACATTGTTCGAGCCGGAGAGCGAAGTCGCCGTCTGGCGTTCCGTCGAAGACTGCCTTTCCAAGATCGAGCGATACCTCGGGGACGACCGGCAACGCGCGATGATTGCAGATCGGGGACAGGCCGGAACGCTGGAGCGGCATACATATCGTCACCGCGTCGAACAGATATTGCGAATGCTCGACCGGCCCTAGCGTTGCGATCGGCCTGGCGCCCCCCGCAGCGCTATGCCGGGAGCTCAGCCGAGCCCGATCCTGGGCCGGTTGTAACCCCGGTCCAGGATCGCTTGCCACCAATCGCGATTGTCGCAGTACCAGCGCACGGTCTTGCGCAATCCAGCCTCGAACTTCTCCGTCGCGGACCAACCGAGCTCGCGCTCGATCTTGCCGGGATCAATGGCATAGCGATGATCGTGGCCCGGGCGATCTCTCACGAAGGATATCAGCCCCCGTCGGCCTCCCGACGCGCCGGGCACCAACTCATCGAGCAAGTCGCTGATGGTCTCGACGACGTCGAGATTCGTCCGCTCGGATCGCGCGCCTATGTTGTAGGTCTCGCCGACGACCCCGCGCTGCAGGACGACGGCCAGCGCCCTCGCATGGTCCTCGACGAATAGCCAGTCCCGGACATTCTGCCCGTCGCCGTAAACCGGCAGACCCTCGCCCGCCAGCCCTCTGATCACCATGTGGGGAATCAGCTTCTCGGGAAACTGATATGGGCCGTAATTGTTGGTGCAGTTCGTGACGATGGTTGGCAACTCATATGTCTCGCGCCATGCCCGCACGAGATGGTCCGACGCCGCCTTGCTCGCGGAATACGGAGAGTTCGGCGCGTAGGCGGTCGTCTCGGTGAACAGCCCTTCGCGGCCCAGGCTGCCGAAAACCTCGTCCGTCGATACATGGACCAGGCGAAAACGATCCCGCGCCTCGCTCGAAAGACCACGCCAATAGCGCAGGGCCTCCTGCAACAAGGTGAAGGTGCCGACGATATTGGTCTGGATGAATTCGGAAGGCGCATCGATCGAACGATCGACATGGCTTTCCGCAGCGAGGTTCAAGACGGCCGAGGGTTGATATTTCTCGAACAGGAGACGGAGAGAATCGGCCTCGCAAATGCACTGCTTCTCGAAGGCATAGCGAGGATTCGAAGTTGCCCCCGGCAAGGAAGCAGGATTGGCCGCGTAGGTCAGCTTGTCGACATTGACGACATTGGCTTCGGTCTCGCCGAGCAGATGACGTATGACCGCGGACCCGATGAACCCGGCGCCGCCCGTCACGAGGATCGTGGCTCCCTTGAAACGCATGTTTGCGGCCTACCTCTTGAAAGCTTGGCAGATCGCGGTCAGGTATTCGCCATAGCTGCTCTTGGCGTTCTTCCGGGCCAGCACCTCGAACGCGTCGAGAGAAATATAGCCCCGCCGCAGCGCGATCTCCTCGGGGCACGCGATACGAAGACCCTGGCGTTGCTCCAGGATCTGCACGAAATGGCTGGCCTCGACAAGTGATGCGTGGGTGCCGGTGTCGAGCCAGGCGAACCCTCGTCCGAACATGTGAACGTGCAGCTCGCCGCGATCGAGATAGGCTCTGTTGATATCCGTGATCTCGAGCTCGCCCCGCGGAGAGGGCTTCAGCCCGGCCGCAATGTCCACCACCTGGTTGTCGTAGAAATAGAGTCCCGTCACCGCGACGTTGGATTTAGGCTTGGCGGGCTTCTCCTCGATGGAAACGGCTCGCCCCGCCCCGTCCAGCTCGACGACCCCGTACTGCTCGGGAGAGTTCACGGTGTAGCCGAAGATGGTGGCACCGCGAGAGCGCGACAGGGCATCTTCCAGCTCTTCCTGCAGACTGTTTCCGTAGAAGATGTTGTCCCCGAGGATCAGCGTGACGGAGTCGTCGCCGATGAAGTCACGGCCGAGGATGAACGCGTCGGCGAGCCCGCGAGGGCTTTCTTGCGCGATGTAGGAGAGCTGCAATCCGATCTCCGAGCCGTCGCCGAGCAGGGCCCGAAACAGCGGCTGATCCCTCGGCGTGGTGATGATCAGGATGTCTCGGATTCCCGCCAGCATCAGAGTCGAGAGCGGATAGTAGATCATCGGCTTGTCGAACACCGGCAGCAACTGCTTCGAGACAACCGCCGTAACAGGGTAAAGCCGGGAACCGGTCCCGCCTGCTAGGATGATACCCTTCATACTCTCCTCGACAGCTTCGAAAGCGCGCCGCTGCATCTCGCAAGTCCCGGCCTCCGAGGAGGCAGGCAAGCGGCGAAATTAGACTATTTCGCAATGGATTGCTATGTCCGTCGGCACCAATCCGGGTCGTGCATCGTCAAGCGTCAGCGCTCATGAAACTACCGCCTCTCCCGCGAAAGATAGCCTCGCGGATCATTCGCTCCATTCCGCTCTTGCGGCGACAGATCCTCGTCTCGACCGACTACCGCGTCCTTGGTGGCGCCGACGAAGCGCGCCGGCTCGCAGCCGCCAGCTCAGGATGGCTGAGCGGTCGAACCGCCAGACGGCAAGACCGGGCGTATCGAACGCTGATCGCGCAAATGAAGAGCGGAGAACCTCGGCTCGACCTCGAGATTGCAGCCGAAGCGGTGGTCGCGACGGGTATCGAACGGCCGCGCCTGATCGAGATCGGTTGCGGCAGCGGCTATTACTCCGAGGTGTTCGCGCAGCTGATACCGCGCGGCGTTCACTACACCGGCATCGACTATTCGGCGGCAATGATCGCCCGCGCCCGTGAGCGCTATCCCGCCGCTCAGTTTTCCGTTGGCGACGCGACCGATCTGCAATACCCCGACAGCAGCTTCGACATCGCCTTCAACGGCGTATCGTTGATGCACATCATCGATTACGAAAAGGCGATCCGCGAAGCAGCACGGGTCGCCGCGCGTCATTGCATCTTCCACAGCGTGCCCGTTTTCGACGAGCAATATCGAACGACATTCCTTCAGAAATATGCCTATGGCGCACCGGTCGTCGAGATCGTATTTGACAGAGGGGAATTTCTGGCGATCTGCGAGACGGCGGGATTGCGGCTCATCCGGTCGTGGCCGAGCATTCCCTACGACGTATCGGCCATCACCGGACATCCATCGCGGAGCGAGACCTTTCTGTTTTCCGTCGCATAGGCATCAATACGCCCGATCGCCAAAAACCAGGAAGGCGCGACCGGTGACGATATCTAGGATGTGAATCGCAAACATGACCAGGCTGCGCAGCTTTGCTCTCACATTCTCCTTGAGATCGGGAACGGCAAAGCGCTTCTGCGGTGCGGCCGCGGCGATCGGCAATATCGGCTCGATCTTCGCCTCAATTTCCAGCAGTTCTTGAACATAGGGCAGATAGATGTGCCGGCGCACGTCGCTGGAAAAAGGCGTGCGATAATAGCGATGGCTGTTGAAGACGAACCAGCGCAATCCCTTTCTCAAGCCCTGGAAATGGAAGAAGATCAGCGGCGTCGTCGAATCAAGCACGACCTCGCCGGCGCTGACGTCGATGACATAATTGCCGACGTTCCAAGGGGCGAGATTTGCACCGACGTTTTCGACGACCCTGACCTTGCTCGAGAGACTCGGAAACGAGTCGAGATATCGCTGATCGGCAAACCGGTCGCCATCGACATAGTCGTGACACCACTCGATGCATCGCGCGCGCCACCAGGCCGCGACCGCAAGTCCCGCCTCGTCACGCCGGACGCCGACCCATCCGACGTTGTAGACACCGAATTTCAGCAAGCGCTTTTCCAGCTGGCGCGGGTATCTGTGCGGAATGATCGCGACAGACGCATCCGGCAGTTCGTCGTAAATGGTCTCCGGTGACTGGAAGAAATACAGATCGCCGTCGAGATAGGTAATCCATTCGGTCTCTGTTTCGCGCCCGGCGACGAACAAGATCCAGGCCGGCGTACAGGTGAAATAATACTCGACTGGCGTCCGGCTGGCGCGCGTCGCCGCCACCTCGGGCTCGGCGGCTTCGAATTCGGCCATTCGGATCGGAACGATATGCGGCAGACCGAGCTCGCCGAGCACATCGTAAGCCTCATCGCTGAGGCAAAGCACCCATAGGCGCGAGCCGGGAGCATGACGCTGCAGGGACTGGTACAGGGCCAATCCGCGCGACAGATAGTTGTGGTCGAAATAGGTGCAATAAACGCGGCCGGCCATAGCTCCTCCTCAGCGGGCTTTGGCTCGGACGGCGCTCCGGAACGTATCGTAGTCGCGAATATAGTCGTCGGGATCGTAGGCCTCCGACGCCAACACCAGCAGGGCGGCGTTCTCGCTGTAACTATGCTGGGTGCCCCATATCATCGGCGGGACGTACAGACCGACACTCGGATTATCCAGCACGAATTCGCGGCGCGTCGTGCCGTCATCGACCATGGCGTTGCAGCGTCCCCCGATACAGATCAAGAACTGGTGGCACCGCTTGTGGGCGTGTTCACCGCGCGAGACGTCAGGAGGCACGCCGAACACGATGAAGTATCGCTTCGGCTGGAATGGAAAGTTCGCGTGCCCGAGCTCACCCACGGTCAGATCTCCACGCATTTCCCTGATCCAGGGAAACCGGTAGATCGCGACACCCGAAACATCCGTCGGCGAGATCTCCAGCGAATTGCCGGGCCGCGCATCTATCGTGATCGGCTGTTGCATCGGCTCACCAGCCGTTTGCCGCGGAGATCACCCGACGGATTTCCGCTTCTTCCATACCGTTGAAACAGGGAATCGTCACGATCTCCGTGGCGAGCCTCTCGGTCTCGATCAGCTCCGCTGCAATCCGTCCCTCATAGGCCGGCTGACGATGATCCGGAATCGGATAGTGGATATCGGTGGCGATGCCGTTCAGGTCCAGGTGACGACGAAAGCGGTCGCGATCTTCGCAACGCACCACAAAGAGATGGGCCACGTGGTCGGCTCCTATCGGCTGGAGACCACGGATGCCGGAATGTCTGATTTCGTCGACGTAGCGGTTGGCAATGTTGCGCCGCTCTTCATTCCAGGCGTCGAGATGAGACAGCTTCGCCGAGAGCAGCGCAGCCTGCATTTCGTCAAGCCGGCTATTTCGTCCGTTGGCGCGGCTCACGCGATATTTCTGATCCCAACCATATTGGCGCAGCTCGCGTAGCCGCGTGGCAAATGCCGGATCATCCGTGGTCACCGCTCCGGCGTCGCCCAGAGCGCCGAGATTCTTGGTCGGATAGAAGCTGAAGCAGCCTGCCTTGCCGAAACTGCCTGCCAATTTGCCGTTGCGGCGGGCACCGTGAGCCTGGGCACAATCCTCAATCACGACAATGCCTCTTGTGTCGCAGCAGGACACGATGTCTTCGATCGCAGCGAGTTGGCCGTAGAGATGCGTGACCACCACGGCGGCGACGGGCCGGCTGTCGAGTGCACGCCGCAGCGATGCGAGCTCCATCAGCTGCGTCGTCGCGTCGACGTCGACATAGAGCGGCTGGGCGCCAATCGCCAGGATCGCCGTGCTGCTGTAGAATCCGGCATTTGCGACCGTCGCGACCGTATCACCTGCCTTCACGCCGGCCGCGCGCAACGCAAGCTCGATCGCATCGGTCCCATTCGCGACTCCGACGACGTGTCGCACGGAACAATAGGCGGCGAAGGCTGCCTCGAAACGCGCGCCCTCCTCCCCCTGGATGAACCAGCCACGGTCGATCACCCGGCTGGCGGATGCAACGAGATCATCTCGGATCGAGTTATTCTGCCGAAGGAGGTCGTTCAGCGGGACGCGCTGCATGATCGTTTCGTGGGGGTGGCGCGTGACATGCGCTAAGCAATGCCACTCTATTGGCCGCTAGGCAAGGCTGCCGGGCACTGCCCGTCGCGGCGGAAAATCGGGCCGCCGGCACGCGGTCCAGCTTCGCCTTTCCCAGCGCTCTAGGACGGAATCATGGCGAGAAGGCGCTGCCGCCAGCGGACATTCAGAAGCGGACTGACGGCACAAGCCATCACGGCCAGCCAGATCGCGCATTCCACGACGAAGTGCACGAGCCCGCTCCCCGGCACCAGCGCGATGATCGCCTGCCCGATCAGCCAGCCCGACGCCACGATCCCGACGCTCATGAGCATCAGGAAGGCGATGTGCCTGAACGGATGATGCAGGGTCTGGTGCATGACCACCAGTGCGAGCAGCCCGAACTGAATGAGGATGTCGCTTGCGACCACGGCGAGCGCGGCCCCGAGCGGCCCCAGCCGCGGTATCAGGACAAAGGACAGCGCCAGGAAGACCACGAGCTGAAGGCCTTTGCTCCGGATCAGGAGATCGCCGCGATTGCTGTGATTGGCAAAGACCAGAGCCAGCAGCGATGGCGCGACCGCCGCCGAGCCGAGCAGCAATGTCATCGTGAGCGGCGCATCATAGGGAATGCTGCCATGCGTCCACAACGCGAAGAAGTCCGGCCAGAACGGCAGCAGGCCGGCAACGGTCAGGCAGGCAAGGCCCGTCACGAACACCGAGCCATGGGCGTAGAGCCGGCGCAGCCGATCCTTGTCGCCGACCGCATGATCGTGGCCGAGCTCGGCGGCGAGCGGCAGCGTCACCTGGAGACACAGGCTGCGCACCAGGCTCGCGATCACGCGCGTCAAGCCCCATTGCGCCACCGCGACGCGGTTCGTGACCAACGCGGAGACGAGCAGCACCGGGACGTTGACGAGTGCCAGCTCGGTGATGTTGGCAACCGCGAAAGGCACTGCGCGACCGAATTGACCGAGGCTCCAGCGCAGGGATGGCGACACGAACGACGGCTTGCCGGCTCGGCGCAGGAACGGAAACAATCGCGGCGCGTCGAACGCAGCGAGCAGGATCGCGAACAGGACCTGCATCGAGACAAAGGCGATCGCGACCGCAAGCAGGCTGCCGAACCATGCGAGCGCCGCGAGCTGGGCGATCTGGCCGAGCAGCAGCGCGGCGTTTTGCAGCCAGACCGTCCGGCCATACCGGCCCCGCACCCGATAGAGGCCGGAAACGAGGTTGGCGGGCACGGTCAGAAGCATGCCCAGAATCATCACCAGCATCGCAGCATCGAATGTCGGCGTGTCGTGAAAGCCGAGCACGGCTGATGGCGGCGCAAGAACCACCGCCGCGCACAACAGGACACCCAGCATCGCCACGATGGCGAGATAGATCCGCAGCAGCGCCGAATAGAAATTCGCGGTGCGCCCGTCGCAATCGGCGCAAGCCTTGAAGGCGAGAAAGCGGTTGATCGCGCGAAGCTGCAATCCGGCATCGGCCACGACGACAAGGCTTCCCGCCGCATAGATCGCCAGCCAGGCCGCAAGCATGTCGCCGGTCCAGACATGCAGGAAGGCGGGGATGAGCAGAAGCTGCTGGGACAGCCCGAGCGCCATCTGGACCAGGTTGGCGGACCAGCCCTGCAAGAGGCGGCGGGCGCGGCTGATGCCGCCAGGCCTGCTCGAAACGTCGGCTGTGGCGGGCGCGTCAATTTGCTCGTCGGTCAAGCCACATCCTTCCGGTCAGGCAATCGGCCCGGCGCGCCCGCCAGCGCTCAGAGCCCATCCGACTCGCCGTTCTTCGGCGTCGAACGCGGCACGAAGGGAGAGAAGGACGGATCGGCCGGGCCCGGCATCGTCAGCTTGCCTCCGGCATCCGCGGGCGGGCTCGCGGGAACAGCGGCGTCCGGCCGCTGGAGCGCCAGCACCTCGCTCCGCTCGCCCTGCTTGAACGTCACCTCGCGCGGCTGCACCGACGTCAGCGACCAGCCCGCGAGCGATTCGCCCTGCCGCAGACGCACGACCTTCTGATCGGTGCGGTTGACGAGGATTGCGATCGCATCGCCCTCGCCCACCACGGCCCCGACCAGCAACAAGGGCGGCGGAGCCTCGACCGGCTTGGGCGGCGGTGCAGGGCTTTCCTCGACCGGCGATGCGGCGACCGCGCGCGGCGGCGGCCGGCGCATGGCCGAGAAGATCGGGCGTTCCTGGGTCGCGGTCAGCGCCGAGAGCGGCACCGACCACAGCGGATTGCCGCGCGGAACGGGCTTGCCCGGGACTTGCTGCGCGGGCCGCGCGATCGGTCTCATCGTTCCGACATCGACACTTTCAGCAGGATGACCCGTCGCGTCGTCCGGCAGGACATCCACACGCGACGAGGTGGCCGCCATGGTTCCGGCGGCGCCCAGAACCACGCATAGCACGGCCAATCCTGTCGGCCTCAGCCAGCCGGCCATCGATATTCCCCTGCGACCACGGGCCGCGCCACGACGACGGCGTGGCATCGGCGCCAAACTAGTTCCGATCCGTGGCGCCATCAACCCACACCGTCCTGCCACCCCACGGGCAGCTCCATTCCTGGCGGCGCCTGTTGCAATGCATGAATATGTTGCCGGGCAGCCACGATGGCTGAAAATGCAAAGCGGAACAGGGAGGAAGCAGGCGCAAATGGATATCCGTTCATTGCAGGCCCTTGCGGCGGCATGAGATCATGGCGTGGGCACCGGATCTCGGTACGCGCCCCGGTTGCATGTTTGCGATGATTTCTTTGCTGATTTGAGACGATCGGATGGCTGGACCGACAATGGCAGGAGGGCGGATCGGATACGGGCTGCGTTCTGTCGTGCGCCGCTCCCTGGCGACGCTCCTCGCCACCACGGCGCTCGGCGTCGTCGCCGCGCATGCCGTGGACGGCACCTGGACCGGCGGTTCCTCGGATTGGACCGATCCGACCAATTGGACATCGAACCCGAGCGTGCCCGATGGGACCGCGATCTTCAGCACCATCGGAAGCACGGCGGTCGACAACAACAACGGTGTCATCAGCATCGGCACGATCCAGTTCGGGGGTACCGCGCAGGCCTACACGTTCACGATCGGCAACCCGTTCATCGTCAACGCAACGGGCATCATCAACAGCGACACGGTCAATAACCAGAATTTCGTGGTCACCTCGGGCAACAACCTGGTGTTCCAGAACAGCAGCACCGCGAGCGGCGGCGCCGGGATCGTGATCATCACGAACGACGTCGGCGGCAACGTCAACTTCATCCAGGACAGCACGGCCGGATCGGCGCGCCTCGTCAACAGCGGCTTCGTCACGTTCGAGGATTCGGCCTCCGCCGGCAGCGCCCAGATCACCAACAATGCCACCGGCCAAATCGATTTCTTCACCAACGCCTCGGCCGGCACGGCGACGATCAACAACGGCGCCGGCGGCATGCTGAACTTCCACAACACCACCACCGCCGCGACCTCGTCCATCATCAACGACGGAACCGTGAACTTCGACGGCTCCGCCACCGCAGGCAGCGCCACCATCACCACCAATAACGGCGCAACGACGAATTTCAGCGGGTCGGCGACCGGCGGCAGCGCCACGTTCATCACGAATGCCGGCGGCACCGTCGACATCTCGGGCCTCACCAGCGGCGGGATGACGTCCGGCTCGATCGAAGGCGCCGGCAATTACGTTCTCGGCGCCAACACGCTCACCACCGGCAGCCTCAACACCTCGACCCAGGTCGACGGCGTGATTTCCGGCGCCGGCGGCGGGCTGACCAAGGTCGGCACCGGCACGCTGACGCTGACCGGCACCAACACCTATAGCGGCGCGACGACGATCTCGGCCGGGACGCTGGCGATCTCCGGCTTCGGCAGCATCGCGTCGTCCAGCGTCGTCACGGTGGATGCGACGTTCGATATTTCCGCGGCCGCCGTTCCGTTCAACGCCATCACAACGCTTGCCGGCAGCTCTTCCGGCGTCGTCAATTTGGGCGGCAACGGGCTGGTGATGACCAATGCCTCGACCGAATTTGCGGGCGTGATCCAGGGCACCGGCGGACTCGAGGTTTTCAGCGGCACGCAGACGCTCTCCGGCGTTAACACTTATTCGAACGCCACCCAGATCGATGCCGGCGGCACCTTGGCGCTGAAGGGGGCTGGCTCGATCGCGAGTTCGGCATTCGTCTCGTTCAGCGCGCCGAACGCCACGCTCGACATCTCGCAGACCACCTCCGGCACGTCGGTTCGCGGTCTGGGCTCCCCCGGCGGCAGCGGCATCGTCGCGCTGGGCTCCAAGACGCTGACGATCACGTCCGGCAGCACCTTCGGCGGCGTGATCCAGGACGGCGGCATCGGCGGCGGCACGGGCGGCAGCGTCGTCATCGCCGCTGGCGCCGTTCAGGCGCTCGGAGGCGTCAACACCTATACCGGAGCGACCACGATCCAGGCCCTCGGCGAGCTGGACCTCGTCAACTCCGGGGGCACCGACGGCAGCATCGCGACCTCGAGCGGCGCTGTGGTCAACGGCACGTTCGACATCACGGCCCTCAACGCGGGCACCTCGATCAAATCGCTGTCGGGGTCCGGCAATGTCCATCTCGGCGTCAATACGCTGACGATCACGGCCGGCAACGGCACCTTCGCCGGTGTCATCGACGAAAGCGGCGGCAGCGCCGGGCTCACGATTACCGGCGGCACGGAAACCCTTACGGGCGCGAGTACCTACAGTGGCTTTACCACCGTCGCCGGCGGCACGCTGGTGGTGGACGGCTCGCTCCTGAATAGCCCAGTCAGCGTGAATACGGGCGGCACGCTCGCCGGCATTGGCGCGGTCGCCGGCATCGGGGTAAACGGCGGAACCCTTGCCCCGGGCAATGCGGTAAACCCGTACGGCACGCTCAGCGTCGCCGGAAACGTCACCTTTACCGCGGCGTCGACCTATCTGGTCCAGGTCTCCTCGGCCAGTGCCAGTCTGACCCAGGCCAACGGCACGGGCGACCTCGGCGGCGCGACGGTGCGCGCGAATTTCGGGACCGGCACGCTGAAGAAGCAGTACGCGATCTTCTACGCGGCGGGCGGCCTCGTCGGCACTACCTTTAATCCGACCGTCGTCTCCAACATGCCAACGGTCAATGCGACGCTGAGCTACGACGCCCTGACTGCCTACCTCAACATCGGCCTCAATTTCACACCGGCGAGCGGCCTCAACGTCAACCAGCAGAACGTCGCCAACACGCTGACCAACTTCTTCAACACCACGGGCGGCATTCCCGCGGCCTTCGCGGCATTGACACCGGCCGGACTGACCACCGCTTCGGGCGAGCTCGGCACCGGCATCATCCAGTCCGCGATCAATGCCGACGGCCAGTTCCTGAACCTGATGCTCGACCCGACCGTCGTCGGGCGCAGCGGCGGCTTCGCCAAGGCGGGCAGCGTCGCGCAATTTGCGGGGAACGATGACGCTTCCGCCTTCGCGACCATGCGTCCGGCCGATGCGCGCGAGCGCGAGGCTTATGCGATGGCGAGAAAAGCGCCCTCGTTGTTGTCCGCGCAGCCAAGCAGCCGCTGGAGCGTCTGGGCGGCCGGCTATGGCGGCTCGGCCGAGGTCGGCGGCAATGCGCAGGTCGGCTCGCAGGACCTGACCGCGCGGGTCTGGGGCGGCGCAGCCGGTGCCGACTACCGCCTCTCGGTGGACACGCTGGTCGGCTTCGCGCTCGGCGGCGGCGGGCTGAACTACTCGCTCGCCAATGCGATGGGCTCGGGCTCGGCCGATTTATTCCAGGCCGGCGTCTATGGCCGGCACAATTTCGGGCCGGCCTACGTCTCGGCCGCGCTCGCCTATGGCTGGCACGACGTCACCACCAACCGCGCCGTGGCGCTTGCCGGGCTCGACCAGCTCCAGGGCCGCTTCAAGGCCGACACGTTCTCGGCTCGCTTCGAGGGCGGCTATCGCTTCGCGACGCCGCTGATCGGCATCACGCCCTATGCGGCGGCGCAGGTGACCAATTTCAACCTGCCCAACTACTCCGAAGTCAGCCTCAACGGCGGCGGCCTGTTCGCGCTGAACTACGCCTCGCAATCGCTGACCGATACCCGTTCCGAGCTCGGCCTGCGCACCGACAAGTCCTACGCGATGCAGAACGGCGTGTTGACCTTGCGCGGCCGCGCCGCCTGGGCGCACGATTACAACCCGAACCGCGCCGTCACCGCGCTGTTCCAGACCCTGCCGGGCACCAGCTTCGTCGTGAACGGCGCCAGGGTCGATGCCGATTCCGCGCTCGTGAGCGGCAGCGCCGAGATGAAATGGCTGAGCGGCTTCTCGATCGCCGGCACCTTCGACGGCGAGTTCTCCGGCAACGTCACCAGCTATTCCGGCAAGGGCGTGTTCAAATACAGCTGGTGAGTTGATCCAGAGCGTTTTCGAGCGAAGTGGATACCGGTTCGCGTAAAGAAAACGCGTCTAAACATAGAGCTTGCGGCCTTACTTCCCCGCCTGCCATTGCCCCGAGACGCCCAGGATCACCCTGACGTGGCCTGAGCCGGCGTCGTTCAGGGCCGTGGTCTGCGGCACCTGGACGTCGAGCTGATCGACGAACAGGAACGGCATGCCGGCCTCGAGATCGTAGAGCAGCTTCTGCAGCGCCGGCTGCTCCAGCTCGCAGCTCACGACGAGGCCGACGAAGCCGTCCTTCGCTTGCGCCCCGGAGACGTCGACCTGCGAGGACTGCACCTGGCCGCCGACATCGCCGACCGCGGCGGCGACCCGCTGCAGCAGATTGGCGCCCGCGACCGTCACGGTCGGGCCCTCCAGGAACGGCGTGCCGGGCCGCTCGACCGATAAGGCCGTGGCATTCTTGCCGCCGCCCTTGCGGCCGCGAAACTGGTCGAGCAAGTCCGAGGTCTGCGCCAGGGCCTGGCGATGGGTGAGGATCTCGGCGATCGACAGCCCCGTCATCAGCAGCAGCGCGCCGGCAATCGCCACGTAGAGCGTCACCGCGATCAGCGGCGAACTCGCAAGCGCTCGCGCAACCGCATTGCCGCCGGTGGCCTTGGTGGTGCTCATGGCACGTTCCTCGGTTCGATCTGCGCCTCGATATGGAAGCGCTCGCCGGGATCGGAGGAACTGCGCGTGGTCGGAGCGTAGAAGGTCGCGCGGTTGAAATGCCCGGACTGCTCGATCAAGGGGATCAGCGAGGGCGCATCGCGGGTGATGCCGCCGATCTGCAGCTTGTTGCCCGAAAGGTGCAGCTCGGTGACATAGGTGTGATCAGGCAGCACCCGGCTCAGCGTTTCCAGCACGATCACGCTCGCCGCCGTCTCGGATTTGCGGCGTTCGAGCAGCGCGAGCGGCGAGCGCTCGCCGCCGTCATTGCCGCGAAGCGCGGCACGGCGCTGGGTGATCTGCCGTTCGAGCTCCCTCTCCTGCGCGCCGAGGCTGTCGGCGAGATAGCTTGCGGCCACCGCCCCGACCACCGCGGCGACGGCGAGGAGCGCCAGCCCCGCTTGCAGCGCCCGGCTCAGCCGCGCCGGATCGACCGCGCCGCGCGATCTCTGCTCGAACACCTTGATGCGTCCGCCCGCCGTCGCCTCCGTCGCGATCGCGACCGCCGACGGGTGGAAGGCCGACACCGCCTCGACATAGCTCATCGCCAGCTTGCGCGGCGCCGCGGCGATCTCCGTGGTGATGCTGTCGCTGCCATGCGCCGCCGGAGCGCGACAGCCGAATACCGCTTCGCTCGCGGTCCACGGCGTCAGCCGGTCGATCTGCGCCCGCACGATGCCGTCGAGGAAATCGGCCGCGCGCGCCGGCAGCTCCAATGGACGAAACAGGAAGCGCTGCGGCCGCAGCACGATCTCGACGCGGCTGCCGCGGACGATCGGTGCGAGATTGACGCCTGCAAACTTGCCGTCCTCGAACGCGATCTCCTTCGGAACGTTCTCCGCCTTGGCTGCCTCCAGTGCGAACGTGCCGGTCTCGCTCTCGACCAGCCGCACCAGCCGCGGCGACACGATCCGCTCCATGGCACGCACGACCGTGCCGGCCACGGTGCCGGTCCAGGCATCGAGAATGGCGCGAAGCGAAGCGAGCGAGCTCATCTCACAGAGGCTTTCCGGCGGAGCCGTCGACGGCGTTGTGCCACGACAATACACGATACGGCTCATCGCCGCTGTCGAGAAGCAGGATGACGATCTCGGCCGAGCTCCGCCGATGCGACGGCACTTCGACCGCGACCGTCAACCGGTACGCCTTCGAGCCCTCGATCGTCGCATTGGTGCTGCCGGCAAGCCCGACCAGGGCCCGGGGATCGAAATTGGGATCAGTGCGATCGCGCAGCACCTGTTGCAATAGCCCGGGCGACATGCCCGGCAGCGCCGCCACCACCTGCGGCGCAGCGTCGAGCAGGTTCACCGTCCGCATGTTGCTGAACACCGTGACGAAGGGCAGCACGCGCTCGACGACGGCGGCCGGAATGCCGCGCACCAGCCAGAGCTCCTCGCTGTGCGGAAACGGCGCGTGGCGCGGCAGATAGGGCGCGCCGAGCGTGCGATAATAGGAATCCTCCGGATTGTCCTGGCCGGGCTCCGTCGACGAACGCCAGGCGAGAATCCGGTCGGCATAGACGGCTGCGTCCGTCGCGGAGACACCGAGCGCCGTCATCAGGCCAGACAGCAGCGGCTTCGGCGCCATGTTGAGATCGACGCGCGCAGCCTCCGAGCGGAACGTCACGCTCACCCGACCGGCGCCGACCCGCGCATTGAAGGTGCCGCTGCTCGGACGCGTCGCCTCGCTCCGTGCCGTCAGCCGGTAGGCCGCGAGCTCGATACCGGCATTCACCAGTGCATCGGCCTGCAACCTGTCGGCATTGACGGCGACCGTGACCGCCGTGTTGGTGACATAGGTCAGGTAGATCAGCGCGAGCGCCGCCAGCGCCGCCAGCATCCAGAGCACCGCGACGACGATGAAGCCGCGGTCGTCGCCAAGCGTCGCATGATCGCGCCGTGCCCCGCTCAAAGCTGCTGCTCCTGTTTCTCCGCCTGTTGCGGCCGGGTGCGCGCCGTGACGCAGGCCGCAGGGTTCTTGGCGCGCGCGCATTCGGCCGGCGCCGTGATGCGCGGAACCGCCGCGCCCGAGACCGCGAGCACCTGCCCGGTTGCACTGTCGCGCACGGTGATGCGGATGCGATCCGGCAGCTGCGGCTGCCCGCGCCAGGTCGGCTGCCACCGACCGTCGGGCCCGGCATAGGCGAAGCTGACGCGGAACGGCGCCCGGATCAGCACGACCTGATCGACGAAGCGGATCTGCCCGTCGGTCGGCATTGGCTGGAACGGCGCGCGCTCGCGCACCAAGGCGAGCCCCTGCGCGTCGGCCTTCTCGATCAGGCGAACGAATTCGAGGCCCGGACGCGTGCTCGGACCGAGTGAGGTGCGCAGGAAGGTCACCGACAATTCGGCGCCGTCGAACAGCGGCACCCTGGCGTCGCCGTTCACGGTCATCTGCTCGGCGACCGTGAGGTCGGCGACGATGCGGTCGAGCCCGGTCGCAAGACGCTCGGCCCGCTGCACCCGGGCAATGCCGCGATTCCAGTTCGGGAGCCATTGCGCCGTCACGGTCGCCAGCGCCGTCAGGATGACGGTCATCAGCAGGGTTGCGAGCAGCACTTCGAGCAAAGTGAAGCCGGCCTCATCGGCCAGCGCACGGCGCAGGCGCTTCATGGCCGGGCCTTTGTTTGCCAGGCCCTTCATTGCGCCGCCCTCGGCACAAGCTTCACCGTCGTGACCTGGATCGCGCTGCCGTCAGCGCGCTGCAGGCGCAGATTGACGGCGAGGGGCACGAAGCGATCGCTGGCGGGATCGCCGCCCGGCACGTTCATCGGCGCGACGTCGACCCGCCAGCGGCTGCCGGCCAGCTCGCCGCTGCGCCGGCCGGGCTTCAGCAGCGAGCGCGCCGGCAGGTCCGCGAGCAGGGTCTCGGCCGTGCCCGCGAGCGCCAGGCGCTGGTCGATGGCGCGCGTGCCCTTCACCGTCGTGGCGATGACCGATCCGATCGTCCCGAGCACGACCGCGATGATCGCGAGCGCGACCAGCGCCTCGATCAGCGTGAAGCCCGCGGTGTCAGAGCAGCTTCTGCTGGACAATCTCGACGCCTCCGGTCAGCCAGTTGACACGCACCTCATAGCCGATGCCGGGCCGCGCCAGCGCGATGACCCCGCCGCACGACATGCCCGACGGAAAGAAATCGATCGACCGCCCCGCGGCCCGGTCGGCGCAGCGCGAGGCCAGCATCGCCTGCACCACCACGTCGTTGGGCAGGCGGATGGTCCGCCCGGTGACGCCGGACCGGATCGCGCGCGCCTCCGCGTCCACCTGGGTCGTCACCCTGGTTTGACGGCGCAGCGCCGCGTTGCGGTCGGCTTTCAGCAGCGCCGCGGTCTCGACCGCGTAGCTCTCCAGCCGCGCCCGCGTCGTCGTGCGCGGGACGGCCGGCAGGATGATCGCCGCGAGCAGGCCGATGATCGCGAGCACGCACAGGATCTCGATCAGCGCGAAGCCGCGCGCCTCGCCAATGCCCTCAGCGCGCACCGCTGACAATGTCGGCCGCCGTTCCACTGCCGCCTTCCTGACCGTCCGATCCCAATGAAATGATCTCATAAGGCGCGCTCGCGCCCGGCGCACGATAGACGTAGATGTGACCCCAGGGATCGTTCGGCACCACGCCGCCGCGCAAATACGGCCCATTCCAGCCGGTCTGGTTGGTGTTGCGGGTCAGCGCGGAGAGGCCTTCGTTCGACGTGGGGTAGCGGCCGAGATCGAGGAAGTAGAGATCGAGCGCGCTGGAGAAGCTCTCGATCTGGATCTTCGCCGCCTTCGCCTTGGACTCGCTGAGATAGTTCAGCACCCTTGGGCCGACCAGCGCCATGATCATTCCGATGATGGTGATGACGACCAGCATCTCGACCAGGGTGAAGCCGGCCTCCCCCCGCCGCGCGCGCCGCCGGCCGCGCCTTAACGATGGACGTTTGATCACTCGAACCCCTCCCTAACCAACTATCTGGCTCACCGACATCAGCGCCGTCATCACCGAGGTGATGAGGCCGCCGACGACGAGCGAAATCGCAATGATCGCTGCCGGCCCCGCAATGCCGACCGCGCGGTCGAGCGTGCGCTGCAGCTTGACCTCGTAGAATTCGGCGACGCGTCCCGATAGCATCGGCAATTGCCCGGTTTCGTCGCCGAGCCGGAGCATGCGCACCGCCATCGGCGGCAGCGCCTCGGTCTCGGCCAGCGCATCGGAGAGCTTCGAGCCATGGCGGACGCGATCGGCGGCATCGCTCCAGACCGCGGACGGGCCGGTCGTCGCCATCATGTCGATCAGGATGCGCAGCGTGGTGGTGAGATTGACGCCGCTGCCGAGCAGCAGGCCGAGATTGCGGCAGAACAGCGCCGTGCGGTACGCGCGCATGATGTTGCGGATCGCCGGCAGCCGCACGATCGCATTGGTGATGCCGCGGCGGATGCGCTCCTGCCGCAGCACGAGCCATGTTGCCGCGATGATGATCGCAAGCCCCGCCAGCACCGCATCGGAATTGCTGCGCAGGAAGGTCGAGATGTTGAGGAAGACGCCGACGACCGGATCGACCTTGGCGCCGAAATCCTGCAGCACGCTGGCGAACTGCGGCAGCACGAAGGTGAGGAAGAACAGCAGCACGCAGCCGGACGCACCCAGCACGAACAGCGGATAGCGGATCGCATCCGACAGCCGGCGCCGCAGGGCTTCACCGCGCGCGCGTTCGCCGGCCAGCACCTCCAGCACCTGATCGAGCGACCCCGAGGCTTCGCCGACCCGCACCAGCGCGATATACATCGGTGGAAACAGGCCTTCATGCCGCGCCAGCGCCTCGGCAAAGCTCTCGCCCGAGACGACGCGCGAACGGATGTCGGCAACGACCGGACGCAGCCGGCCGAAATCGGGATCGGCCGCGAGCAGCTCCAGTCCGTCATTGATGCGGGCGCCGGCGCGCAGCAGCAGCGCAAGGTCGCGGGTGAAGATGGTGACGTCTTCCGGCTTCGGCCGGTTGAAGATGCTGAGCACGCTGCCGGCCGCCCCGCCCTCTTCCGGCGTGACGTTGTCGACCAGCACGAGGCCAAGCCGCTCGATCCGCTGCGCGACGTCGCCGGGCGCGGGCGCGGCGATGGCCCCGGAGACCAGTTCGCCGTTGGCATTGAGCGCGCGGTAGCGATAGTTCGGCATGCGTTAGCGCACCGTCGTGACGCGGAAGACCTCGGGCACGGTGGTCAGGCCCGCCCGGCATTTGGCGACCGCGTCCTCCAGCATCGTCGTCATGCCGCAGCGCATCGCGGCAGCGTCGATCGAGTGGGAGTCGGTCTGCGGGCCGA
>Ga0102591_1000739_pt1 | contig 55352 bp, 51 predicted proteins | sample AraplaCol_mCL_r2_2_FD_76860 | JGI IMG/M metagenome (GOLD analysis project Ga0102591, IMG submission 76860) | Arabidopsis root microbial communities from North Carolina, USA - plate scrape MF_Col_mCL_r2 (SPADES assembly) (version 2) | ecosystem: Host-associated > Plants > Roots > Endosphere... | reverse complement strand
CGTACGGCGGCCAGCCGATCCGCGGCCGCGAAGAAAGCGGTCCGTACCAAGGGCGCCGCAGGCAGGAAAACGGCCGCGAAGAAGGCGGCCCGCACCCGGGCGCGGAAAGCGTCCTGACAACAGAAGGCCCGCCGTGAGGCGGGCCTTCGTCGTGGGGAACGCGTTGTATCAGACGGCGTCGTTGCTCAGGCGCGTGGCGACTTCGCCGAGCCAGTCATAGCCGTCCATCTCGCCGCCGAACAGGTCGAAGCCGCTGTTGGCTTCCATGACACGGTTGCCCGTGGCGTATTCGAAGGTCGTGATGCCGAATTCGTTGCGCAGTTCGTTCATGGTCGTGTCTCCCAGTCGTTGATGACCGGATGTTTCGATTCTCTGGCGCCGACGCCGCCGGTCTATGGCGTGGCGTGGACATTACGCTTGCGGGACCTTCCCTAGAAGGTGTGCCGGGCGCTCGGTCCGTTTCGTTTGGTGAACAATCGGTTCGTTAGGCTTTCGTCACGCGGGTTAAGGCCCGAATTCCTGAACTAACGAGTTTCCTATGTCCCTTCAGTATGGGCGGCCCGGGGCTTTACAAGGGCTTCCAAGCATCGAGTTCTTGGACAGGCTTGTGAGGAAAAGGTTCAAAGGCATGTCCGATCGAGGTGATTCGTGCCCTCTATCGCACCCTTACCCCGAGCTTTCGTTCGCCGTCCGGCGGGTATCCGTTAACCCTAGTTTAACTCCATCCGGCGCGCAAAGGCAATGCGCGCCCGTATGGGCCCTACGCGCGACCGTCCGCGGTCGTTAGAATCGACGGTCTTCCTCCGGCCAACGACCGGTCCCCGACGCCTCTTTCAAAGGAAACACCATGAAGTCTCGTGCCGCCGTAGCGTGGGAAGCCGGCAAGCCGCTTTCGATCGAGGAGATCGACGTCCAGGGCCCGAAAGCCGGGGAAGTGCTGGTGCGCATCGTGGCGACCGGCGTGTGCCACACCGATCTGTTCACGCTCTCGGGCGCGGATCCGGAGGGCGCGTTCCCGGTGATCCTCGGTCACGAAGGCGGCGGCATCGTCGAAGAGGTGGGCGAGGGCGTCACGTCCCTGAAGCCGGGCGACCACGTCATTCCTCTCTACACGCCGGAATGCGGCGAGTGCTCGTTCTGCCGTTCCGGCAAGACGAACCTCTGCCAGAAGATTCGCGTGACCCAGGGCAAGGGGCTGATGCCGGACGGCACGTCCCGCTTCTCGATGGGCGGCAAGCCGCTGCTGCATTACATGGGCACCAGCACGTTCAGCGAGTACACGGTGCTGCCGGAGATCTCGCTGGCGAAGATCAACAAGGACGCGCCGCTGGACAAGGTCTGCCTGCTCGGCTGCGGCATCACCACGGGCATCGGCGCGGTGCTCAATACCGCCAAGGTCGAGCCGGGCGCCACCGTCGCCGTCTTCGGCATGGGCGGCATCGGCCTGTCGGTGGTGCAGGGGGCGGTCATGGCGAAGGCCAGCCGGATCATCGTGGTCGATACGAACCCGTCCAAGTTCGAGATGGCGAAGATGCTGGGCGCCACGGATTTCGTGAATCCGCGCGACTACCCCGATACGCCGATCCAGCAGGTGATCGTGGACCTGACGGACGGTGGCGTGGACTATTCGTTCGAGTGCATCGGCAATGTCGACGTGATGCGCGCGGCGCTCGAGTGCTGCCACAAGGGCTGGGGCGAGTCGATCATCATCGGCGTCGCCGGCGCGGGGCAGGAGATCCGCACGCGTCCGTTCCAGCTGGTGACCGGGCGTGTCTGGCGCGGCTCCGCCTTCGGCGGCGTGAAGGGCCGTAGCGAGCTGCCGGGCTACGTGGAGCGTTACATGGGTGGCGAGATCAAGATCGATCCCATGATCACGTATACGATGGGCCTCGAAGACATCAACCGCGCCTTCGACCTCATGCACGAAGGCAAGGCCATTCGCTCCGTCATCCTCTACTGAGTGCATCGATGAACGACACCGTCGACCTGATCCATCGCTACTACGACGCTTTCAACCGCGGGGACTGGGCCGGCATGCTCGCCCTGCTGGACGAGCACGTGGTCCACGACATCAACCAGGGAGGCAGGGAAGTCGGCCGCGAGCGCTTCGCGGCGTTCCTGGCGCGGATGAACGTGAGCTACGGCGAGCAGCTGAAGAACATCGTCGTGATGACGAACGCGGCGGGCACGCGCGCGGCGGCGGAATACGTCGTCCACGGCGAATACAAGGCCACCGACGAGGGCCTGCCGTTCGCCCAGGGACAGACGTACGTGCTACCCGGCGGCGCGTTCTTCGACGTGGTCGACGGGCGGATCACGCGCATCACCAACTACTACAACCTCGAGGACTGGCTGTCGCAGGTGCGGCGCGTCGAGGTCGACTGACGCCTTGAACGGCGCGACGACGGGCCGCAGGTCATCCTGCGACCCGTCTCCCGCGAAGGCATCGCATGGCCTGGACCAATCCGTACTACGATCCCGCGAGCGCGCATCACACGCCGCACGGATTCCGTAACCCCGAACCCGATACGCGCGGCGCAGGCGATCTCCAGCGCTGGCGTCGGGAGCGCAAGGAAGCCGGGCTTCCGCGTCCGCCCCGCGACGGCTACGAAGCGTTCTCGCACCGCTGGTGGCAGCGGGCTGCCTTCGATGGCGTCGACGACGCGGCCTGGTGGCTGGGGCACGCCAGCATGCTCGTGCGACGCGGCGGTCTCGCCGTACTCACCGATCCCGTGCTCGGACGTCGCGCCTCGCCGCTTTCGTTCGCCGGGCCACGGCGCCGTACCGCGGCGCCGGTCGACGTCGCAGGCCTGCCGCCCATCGATGTCGTGGCGATCTCCCACAACCACTACGATCATCTGGACACCGCGACGGTGAAGTCCATCGCGCGCCGGTTCCCCGAGGCGGTGTTCGTCGTGCCGCTCGGGCTGAAGCCATGGTTCGCGCGGCACGGCATCGACAACGTCCGCGAGCTCGACTGGTGGGGCGAGACGTCGATCGGGGGCGCCACCTTCACCTTCGTGCCCGCGAGACACTGGAGCGCCCGCACGCTGTGGAACCGCAACCGCTCGCTCTGGGGCGGCTGGGTGATGGAGAAGGACGGCTTCCGGTTCTGGTTCGCTGGCGACACGGGGTATTCGGAACGACTGGCCGAGATCGGCGAGCGCGCCGGCACCATCCATCTGGCGGCGTTGCCCATCGGTGCGTACTCGCCGCGCTGGTTCATGCGGGGTCAGCACGTGGATCCCGACGAAGCGGTGCGCCTGCATCGCGAGGTCGGCTGCGAACGATCGGTCGCGATCCACTGGGGCGCGTTCGAACTGGCGGACGACGCGCTGGACGAACCACCCCGGCTGCTGGGCGAGGCGCTCGCCGCGGCCGGCCTCACGGCGGACGACTTCATGTTGCTCAACATCGGGGGGCGAATTGCGCTCTAATGGCGCCCCATTCCCTGCGGTTCCTCTCGCCATGTCGTTCCATGAATTCCGCCTCGAGGGCGACTACGTCGAACTCAACCTGCTGCTCAAGCTCACCGGCATCGCGTCCAGCGGCGGCGAAGGCAAACACATGGTGGCCGACGGCCTCGTCACCGTCGACGGCGTGCAGGAGCTGCGCAAGACGTTCAAGGTCCGCGCCGGTCAGGTCGTCAGGATCGGCGACGAGGAAATCAGCGTGTTGCCCGAGGTCGACTGAGTTCCCACGTGCCTATTCGTGCAAGGCGGGTCGCTTCATGGCCGCTTCGTCGATCGCGACCGGTGTTACGGGCACGTCCTTGAACGAATCGCTGCTGTTCATCGACGCATCCGCGGGGTCCTGACTGGCGCCGTCCGCGCCGGTGCGCTTCAGCGAATCGCTGCCGATCTCCGACATCACGACGTTCCGTGACACGGGCGAGACGGCGAGCTTCTGCGGCGGGACTTCCTGGGCGGCCACGGCGGTGGTCGCGGCGGCGGTGAGCAGGGTGACGAAGACGGTTCGGCGAAGCATGACCTGGCCTCCGGCGCGAATGTCGCGCGGTTGTGCGAGACGGGTCCGTCGACCCGTGGCTTTCGCAGTGTCGGCCGATGTGGGCGGAAAGACTTGCAGGTTCTGGTGGCGCGCGTTCTGCGCCGGCTCGGCTTGCGCCATCGCGTTGGGTCTCGCGGTACCGCCGGTGTCGTCGCTCCGTCTGGATCGTCGACTTGGAAAGGATGCCGCTGCGCAGCGGTGTCTGATGGCTGGCGCCTCTGTGGGAGCGGCCTTGGCCGCGATGGGTGCTTGCCGCGAGCACCCATCGCGGCCAAGGCCGCTCCCACAGTGGGGCGAGCAAAAAAAACCGGCCGCTTTCGCGGCCGGCTCTTTCGTTCATGCGCGGGACGTCACATGCCCGATGTGGAGGACTTCGCCGGCTCCGACATCGAATCGCCCTTCTTCATGTGCTTCTTGTGGGTCGACTTCATCGAACCGTCGCCCGACTTCATCGAGTCGCTGCTGTTCATGCCCGAATGAGCCTTGTCCTGGCTGGCGCCGTCGGCACCGGTCTGCTTCATCGAGTCGGCGCCCTTCATGGAGTCGCTGGTCGAATGCGTCGGCGTCGCCGCGGTGGACGAGGACATGGGCTCCGTCTTCTGCTGGGCGAGGGCTGCACCGCTGACGGCCATACAACCGGCCAGCATCGCGACGATCAGTTTCGTGTTGCGCATGACGAATCTCCTGGAACTTGTGGCGCCTTGGGGAGTAACCCCGATGCTCGGCGCAATGGCATCGGTCACCGGTAAGCCGGTTGGTGGGCAGACGCTATCGCTTTTCGATGACGTGTGCTCTTGCAAAGCAGCAAATTCGGGGGCAATCGTTCAGGCGGAAATTAGTCGGGGTTCAGTGACGGGCCGGGGCGCGAAGCGTGACGGCGGGTATCACCTAGTGGAAATCGCGGGACACGGAACCGAGGGCGGGTAACAGGTCGCTGAAATCGCGCAGCCGGGTGGCCACGAGGTGGCGCACGCCGTCGATCGATTGCCACTGGCCATCGACCGCGAGCAGTACCGCGTCGAGCAGCGCATGGCGGCAGGCTTCGGCTACCTTCGGGCGCACGATGACGTTGATCTGACCGGTTTCGTCTTCGAGCGTGACGAAGGTGATGCCGCTGGCGGTCTGCGGGCGCTGCCGCACGGTGACGAGGCCCGCGTGGCGAAGCCACGCGCCATGGCGTTCGTGCTCGAGATCGGCGGCTCGCCGTGCCCGCCGCGACCGCAGGTTCTTGCGGATCAGGCTAAGGGGGTGCGCGGTCAGCGACAGTCCGTGTGTCGCGTAGTCGGCGAACACGTTCTCGGCCAGCGTGGGCGGCCGCAACGTAGGGCGCTCTTCGGCGACCGCGTCGAGCAGGGGCAGGCCTTTCTCGATGCCCGAGCTCTCCCAGCGTGCACGATGGCGGTGGCCGCTGAGCGCGCGCAGCGCGCCGGCATCGGCGAGGCGTTCGCGCTCGAACCGGTTCATGCCGGCCCGGCGCGAGAGGTCGGCGAGATCGCGTAGCGGGGACGCCTTGCGCGCGGCGACGATGCGCGCGCCGAGATCCGCCGAAAGTCCGCTCACGAGGCGAAGGCCCAGACGCAGCGCCTGGCCGCCGTGGGTCCGGGGATCGGGTTCGAGCGTACAGTCCCAGTCGCTGGTGGTGACGTCGGGGGGGCGCACCGCCACGCCGTGCCGGCGCAGGTCGGCGACCAGTTGCGCGGGCGCGTAGAAACCCATCGGCTGGCTGTTGAGCAGCGCGCAGGTGAAGATGGCCGGGTGGTGGCATTTCATGAACGACGACGCATACGCGATCAGCGCGAAGCCCGCCGCGTGCGATTCGGGAAAACCGTAACTGCCGAAGCCCTTGATCTGGTCGATGATCTGCTGCGTGAACTCGGGGGAGTAACCGTTCTTCGCCATGTTCGCGCGGATGCGCGGTTCGAATTTCTCGAGGCCGCCGCGACGCTTCCACGCCGCCATGGAACGGCGGAGATCGTCCGATTCGCCGGCGGAAAAATTCGCCACCACCTGCAACAGGGCCATCACCTGTTCCTGGAAGATCGGCACGCCGAGCGTGCGTTCCAGCACCGGTCGCACGTTGTGCTCGTAGACGACGTCTTCCGGCGGCATGCGGCGCCGTTCGAGATACGGATGCACCATGCCGCCCTGGATGGGACCGGGGCGGACGATCGCGACCTGGATGACGAGGTCGTAATACCGCTTCGGCAACAGCCGCGGCAGCATCGACATCTGCGCGCGCGATTCGATCTGGAAGACGCCCGTGGTGTCCGCCCGCTGGATCATCGCGTAGGTGGCCGCATCGTCGTGGGGAATGTCCGCAAGACGGCGGTAGTCCGGGCCGCCCTGCAGGCGCAGCATGTCGATGGCCTTGCGCATGCAGGTGAGCATGCCCAGCGCGAGGCAGTCGACCTTGAGCAGCTTCATCGTCTCGAGGTCGTCCTTGTCCAACTGGATGATCGTGCGATCCGCCATGGCGGCGTTCTCGACCGGTACCAGGTGATGCAGTGGCGTATCCGAAATGACGAAGCCACCCACGTGCTGCGACAGGTGGCGTGGCATGCCGGCGAGCTGCTCGACCAGCAGCATGAGCAGGCGAACGACGCGGCTGTCGGTATCGAAGCCGCGCTCGCGCAGCCGTTCCACGATGGAGACGTCGCCGTGCGCGTGCGAATACGCACGGCTGAGCTGATCGAGCTGGTCTTCCGACAATCCGAGCGCGCGGCCCACGTCGCGCGCCGCGCTCTTGTGCCGGTAGCTGATCACGGTGGCGGCGAGCGCGGCGCGGTCGCGACCGTATTTGTTGAACACGTACTGCAGCACTTCCTCGCGTCGCTCGTGTTCGAAGTCGACGTCGATGTCGGGTGGTTCGTCGCGTTCGATGGAAATGAAACGTTCGAACAGCGTGGTGATCTGGTCGGGATCGACCTCGGTGATGCCCAGGCAGAAGCAGACGACGGAATTGGCGGCCGAGCCGCGGCCCTGGCAGAGGATCGCCTTCGAGCGCGCGAAACGGACGATGTCCTGCACGGTGAGGAAGAAGGCTTCGTACTCTTTCAGCGCGATCAGCGCGAGTTCCTTCTCGATGCGATCCACGACCGCCAGCGGCGTGCCGCCGGGCCAGCGCAGCGCAGCGCCTTCGTAGGTCAGGCGGCGCAGGTGCGCGGCCGGATCGAGGCCGTCGGGCACGAGTTCGCGCGGGTAGACGTAGTCGATCCGGCGGATGTCGAATCCCGTGCAGCGCGCGGCGACGACCAGCGTTTCGTCGACGATGTCGCGTGGATGGATGCGCGCGATCGTTTCGCGCGGCCGCAGGTGCCGCTCGCCGTTGGGGAACAGGGCGTGCCCCGCCTCGGCGACCGGGGTGTTCAGGCGGATCGCCGTCAGTACGTCCTGCAACGCGCGACGATGCCGCACGTGCATGTGGACATCGCCCGCCGCGACGCAGGGCAGGCCGTGGCGGGCGCCGAGGTCGCGCAGCATGGCGAGGTCGGCCTCGTCGTGCTGTCCGCGATGGAGTTCCACGGCCAGCCATGCGCGTCCGGCGAAGTGCGTGGCGATCCACGCCGCGCGGTCCTCGTGCGTGGCGGTTGTCGTGGCGGTGGGGGCGCCGGGGGCCCAGAGCACGCAAAGACCGGGCGCGAGCGTTTCCAGATCGCCGCGATGCAGTTCGTAGCGACCCTTGGGCGCGCGCCGCCGGCCGAGCGTGATCAGGCGGCACAGTTCGGTGTATCCCGCCTGATCTTCCACCAGCAGCACGACGACGGTGCCATCCGACAGACGCAGCTCGCTGCCGACGATCATCGGGATGCCGGTGTCGAGCGAGGCTTCGAGGCCGCGCACGATGCCGGAAAGCGAGCATTCGTCGGTGATGGCGAGCGCGCTGTAACCGGCGACCTTCGCGCGCTCGAACAGCTCGCGCGCACTGGAGGCGCCGCGCTGGAAACTGAAGTCGCTGAGCACGTGCAGCTCGGCGTAGGCGGGAACGTCGGCGTCCCCGTCGTTGGCCGGGACGAGTCGGGAGACATCGAGGCGCATCAGGCGAACCAGCCGTGCAGCATCCAGCCGTCGAGGGTGCCTGGAGGAAGATAGGCCCAGGCCTGCTGGCCCTGCGCGGTGCGCACGATGTAGTAGTCGCGACGCGCGTCCGCACCATCCCACCAGCCGCTTTCGATGCGTTCGGGGCCCGCCAGTACCGCCGCCGGCTCGGGGCGCATCGGTACCGGGCGCGGCAACAGCCACAACGGCCGGCGCCGGCGCGGCGGCGACACGACGTTACCCGGCGTGCCGTATCGCGACGCGCGTTCGGGGCGATGGTCGGCCACCAGCGCGATCTGGCGAAGTGCCGCGTCGCCGAGACGTGCCCGCAGTCGCTCGTCGAGCGTGGGCCAGTCGAGCCCGTCGCCGCGGATCGGTTCGAAGAGGTCGCGCAGCGGCGGCCGGAACGTCGGCAGCTCGGCGGCGTCGATCTTGATCGACCGCGCGGGAGCCGGCAGCGTGGTGCGCTCCAGGCGCGTGCGCGCGAGTTCGAACAATCGCTCGGCATCGCGCTGGGGTGCCGCCATGGCCACGACGACACGCGTGGTCTCGCCACGCGCATGTTCGAGGGTGAGGGTGAAGCGCTGCACGCCGCCATCGCGAGCGGCGAGCAGGTTCGCCAGCGAGCGCGTGAGGCGGCGCAGGGGAAAGAGCAAGGGCTGGCTGCCATCCAGTTCCGCGTCGAACTCGATCTTCTGCAGGAAATTCGCGGGCGGCTGCCACGCGGGTAACGCGTCGGCCGCGTCGCCGCGCAGGCGATCGAGCCAGTTCACGCCATCGCGGCCGATGCGCCGGGTGAGTTCGGGGCGGGGCAGGCGGAAGATCTCGCCGAGGCGGCGAAAGCCCATCGCCTGCAGCGCGGTGACCGTGGCCGAGGGCAGGCCGCTCTGCGCCAGGGGCAGATCGCCGAGCATGCGCCGCACGCCTTCGCGCTCGGGTATCACCATGCCATCGGCGCTGGCCGCGAAGACCCAGGCGGCCGCGGCGAATGGCGTCGCCGCCATCGTATGCGCATGGCCCTGTTCGCCGAGGCCTTCGCGCAGGCGCTCTGCCAGCACGGGCCAGCCGTCGAACAGGCGGAGGCTGGCGCCGACTTCCATGAGGATCGCGTTGGGCGGCACCAGCGTCACGTGCCCGCTGAACTGGTAACACCACGCGGCCAGTTCGGTCAGCAGCCGGTTCTCGGCCGCGGGATCGCGGGGGCGTACCTCGAGCGCGGGACATAGCGCCCGCGCGGCCGCAAGGTTCTGTCCGCGGCGCACGCCGTGCGCGGCGGCATCGGCGTTGACGACGGCGATCAGGCGTTGGCGCGCCTTGTGATCGAGCAGGGCGGAGGGGCCTGCCTCCGGTGTCGCGGCGAAGGCGGCGGAGAACGCCAGGCCGGGAAAACGGAGACAGGCCCAAAGCATGGCTGCGCAGGAATGGCGACGACGAAGCGTCCGTCATGACGGCGTGGGACACGCATCGTCACGACGGCCTCCATCAGGCCCGCATACGCAGCAGCGGAGCGGTGGTGGTCAGCAGGCCACGCGACTTGAGCACCTCGACATAGGTGGCTTCGTCGCTGTTGCTGACCTTCAGGCGGAGCGCCGCGGGGCTGTTCTGCGCGGCGTCTCCGGCGGGACGGAAGAGCATGGCGCAGGCGTCGCCGCTTTCGGCCGCGAGCTGCAGCCGGCGCAGGCTGCGGTAATCGATGTCGGGCAACCAGCCCACCACGGCACCGCAGCAGCCGGAGCGCAGGCACTGTTCCATGCTCCATGCGGCTTCGGTGCTGCCGGCATGGATTTCGTGCAGGAAACGCAGGTCGACGCCGGCCGCGGCGAGCGCGGGCGCGTAGGGCAGGTAAGGCGGTGCGACGAAGATGACGCGGCGGTGTTCCTGCGTGAGCGCGGCCAGCGCGGGCATCACCAGGTCGAGCTCGCCCAGGCCGTCGTGCTCGAACAGGATTTCGCTCAGCGCACCCTGCGGCCAGCCTCCGCCGGGAAGCTTCGCATCCAGCGAGGTCCATCCCGTGGACAGCGCGCGCACGCGCGGCTGCCGGTCGGCGGAACGACGCCAGATACCGGGATGGTCGAGCACCTGGGCAAGGTTCGGGGAGGCGATGGCGTTCATGGTCAGGTCCTGCGGATGATGCCGACGTAGCGCCCTTCGATGGCGAACGCGTGGCGACGGGGGTCGACTTCGATCGGCGCGAAGTCGGGGTTCTCGGGCAGCAACAGAAGACGGTCGCGATCGTGCTTCAACCGTTTCACGGTGACTTCGTCGTCGAGGCGCGCGACGACGATCTGGCCGTCGTTCGCCGTGGCGGTCTTGTGCACGGCGAGAAGGTCGCCGTCGAGAATGCCGGCGTCGCGCATGCTCATGCCCACCACGCGCAGGAGGTAGTCGGCGCGCGGACGAAACAGCGCGGGATCGACTTCGAGCTGCGACTCGATGTTTTCCTCGGCCAGGATGGGCGAGCCGGCGGCGACGCGACCCACCAGGGGGAGATCGTTCGCGGCGGCGCGCTGGAGACCGGGAGGCAGGCGCAGACCGCGATGCTGGGGCGAACGCTCCAGCAGGCCCTTGCGCACCAGGGATTCGATACAGGCTTGTGCCGAGCTGTGGCTGGAGAAGCCCATGGCGTCGGCGATTTCGCGTAGCGTAGGCGGCAGGCCTTGCGATTGCAGGTATTCCTGCAGGAAAGCCAGGGTCTTCTGCTGACGCTCTGTAAGGGATGGTGTCGACATGTGTACATTTGTACAGGTGTCGGTGCGGCCGTGCAAGAGGTCGCGAGCATTGCACGTTGTTGCACGTTTCCGTACATTGGTGCGCATTCTTTCGCATCTGGACGACGCATGCGGCCCGCCCGAGCCACCCGACTCATCTTCCTTCTTTCCGGCATCGGCATGGCCAGCTGGGCCCCGATGGTTCCCTACGCGAAGCAGCGGCTCGGCCTGGACGATGCGACGCTCGGCCTCGTGCTGCTGTGCATGGGGTGCGGCGCGGTGGCGGCGATGCCACTGGCGGGCTTCTTCACCCATCGCTTCGGCAATCGCGACGTCATCGGCATCAGCGGACTGATGGTCTGTCTGGCACTGCCGCTGCTGACGATCGCCCCGGACGTGTACTGGCTCGCCGCCGCGCTGTTGTTCTTCGGCGCGTCCCTCGGTGTCGTCGACGTCGCCATGAACGCGCATGCCGTGGACGTCGAGAAGCATGCGGGCAAGCCCATGATGTCGGGCTTCCACGGCCTCTTCAGCGTGGGCGGCCTCGTCGGCTCCGCCGGCATGGCCGCGCTGCTGAAGGCCGGCGCGCCGCTCACGGGCGGCGCGCTCGCCGTGTCGGTCGCGCTGCTGGCGATCGTGCTGACGCAATGGAAGCATTTCATCGTGCGCCTCGACGAGGACGGGCACGTGCGCGGCGGTGGTTTCCGCATGCCGTCGGCGACGATCTTCCTGCTCGGTTTCCTCTGTCTCGTCGTCTTCCTCGCGGAAGGGTCGATGCTCGACTGGAGCGCGGTGTTCCTGCGTTTCTCGCGCGGCTTCGACGCGTCGTCCGCGGGCCTCGGCTATGCCGCGTTCTCCGTGGCCATGGCGTGCGGCCGCCTGCTGGGCGACCGCATCACGGCGCACGTGGGACCCGTCACGATCGTCCGCGGCGGCGCGTTCGTCGCGGCGCTGGGTTTCTTCATCGCCACGCTCGTGCCGTGGGGGCCGGCGGCGCTGTTCGGTTTCGTGCTCGTCGGCCTCGGTGCGTCCAACATCGTGCCCGTGCTGTTCAGCGCGGCCGGACGGCAGTCGGGCACGTCGGCGGGTATCGGTATCGCCACGGTGACCTCGCTCGGTTACGCGGGCATGCTCGCCGGGCCGGCCGCGATCGGTTTCGCCGCGCACCTGAGCAGCCTGCCGACCGCGTTGTGCGGCGTGGCCGTGCTGCTCGTGATCGTCTCGTTCTGCGCCTCCATCGTCCGCCGCTGAGGAATTCCCATGCATACCAGACGCGATGTCGTGATCTTCGATTTCGGCGGTGTCCTGATCGACTGGAACCCGCGTTACCTCTACCGCAAGCTCTTCGGCGACGACGAGGCGGCCATGGAAGCCTTTCTCGCCGAGGTCACCACGCCGGAGTGGAACCTGCAGCAGGATGCGGGCCGCTCGTGGGACGAAGCCGTGCGCGTGCTCACGGCCGAACATCCGACGAAGGCGGACCTGATCGCCGCCTACCAGCATCGTTGGGAGGAGACGCTCGGCGGTCCGATCGACGACAGCCTGCACATCCTCCGGGACCTGAAAAAGGCGGGCCATCCGCTCTACGGCCTGACCAACTGGTCGCAGGAAACCTTTCCGTTCGCGCAGGAGCGCTTCGATTTCCTCGCACTGTTCGACGGCATCGTCGTATCGGGCGCGGAAGGCATGATCAAACCCGACCCCCGGCTCTACCAGACGTTGCTCGAGCGCTACGACATCGACCCGGCGCGCGCGATCTTCATCGACGACAACAAGGTCAACGTCGAGGCCGCCAATGCGCTCGGCATCCACGGCATCCATTTCCACGACGCGGCGCAGTTGCGCGCCGAGCTCGTCCGGCTCGGTTTCCTGCCGTGAACGCCACGCCCGACACCACGCTGCCGCGCGAGCGGCAGCAGCTGATCCTCGACCGGCTGCACCGCGACGGCAAGGTCGTGGCGGCCGATCTCGCGCAGGAATTCCGCGTGTCGGAGGACTCCATCCGGCGCGATCTGCGCGATCTCGCCTCGCAGGGCCTGTGCCGCCGCGTCTACGGCGGCGCGCTGCTGACCCAGGCGATCGCACCGCTGGACCAGCGTCATCACGAGCGCGCGGAACTCAAGCGCACGCTCGCCCACGTCGCCGCGAGCCTCGTGGGGGAAGGGCAGATCCTGTTCGTGGACGCCGGTTCGAGCAACACGGCCCTGGCGCGGGCCTTGCCGGAGCATCGCGACCTCACCGTGGTGACGAACGCGCCCGACGTCGCGCTGGCGGTGATCGGCCGGCCGGGTTTCGAGGTGATCCTGCTCGGTGGCCGCGTCGACCCACGCATCGGCGGTGCGATCGGTTCGCGCACGGTGCGGCAGGCGCAGGACATCCGCGCCGATCTCTGTTTTCCGGGAGTGTGCGCGATCGACCCCGAGCGCGGGCTATGGACCTACGACGAAGAAGAAACGGTATTCAAGCAGGCCATCATCGAAGCCAGCGGCGAAACGGTGGCCATCGCCACGCCGGACAAGCTGGTGGCCTCGGCGACGCATCACACGGCGCCGATCGGGGCGATTTCGCATCTGGTGGTAAGTGCGGGTACGGATCCGCTCGTCGTCGCGCGTTATCGCGCGTCGGGCGTGCTGGTGACCATGTAATCGCCAGCAGGCTGGCTCCCACCGGCCACGGGTGGGGGCCAGCCTGCCGACGACAGGCCTCAGCCGGCCTTCTTCTTCGCCAGGCGCAGCCAGGTATCCACGACGGTATCCGGATTCAGCGACATCGATTCGATGCCCTGGTCCATCAGCCACTCCGCGAGATCCGGATGGTCGGACGGGCCCTGGCCGCAGATGCCCACGTACTTGCCCTTCTCGCGCGCCGTGCGGATCGCCATCGACAGCAGCTTCTTGACCGCCGCGTCGCGTTCGTCGAACAGGTGGGCGACGATGCTCGAGTCGCGATCGAGGCCGAGCGTGAGCTGGGTGAGGTCGTTCGAACCGATCGAGAAGCCGTCGAAGATGTCGAGGAACTCGTCGGCCAGCAGCGCGTTCGACGGCACCTCGCACATCATGATGACCTTCAGGTCGTGCTCGCCCTGCACGAGCCCGTTCCCGCGCAGCACCTCGATCACCTTGCGGCCTTCGTCGAGCGTGCGCACGAACGGGATCATGACCCACACGTTGGTCAGGCCCATCGTCTCGCGCACGTACTTCACCGCCTTGCACTCGAGCGCGAAGGATTCGGCGAAGCCCGGATCGACGTAACGGCTGGCGCCGCGGTAGCCGATCATCGGATTCTCTTCGTGCGGCTCGTAGCGCGAGCCGCCCAGCAGCCCGGCGTATTCGTTCGACTTGAAGTCGGACAGGCGCACGATCACCGGCTTCGGATACACCGACGCGGCGATCGTGGCGATGCCTTCGGCGAGGCGGTCGACGTAGAACGAGACAGGGTCCTTGTAGCCGGCGATGCGGGCATCGATGCGCGCCTTCGTCTCGGGATCCTGCTTCGCGTATTCGAGCAGCGCCTTCGGATGCACGCCGATGTGGCTGGCGATGATCATCTCGAGACGGGCCAGGCCGATGCCTTCGTTCGGCAGCATGCCGAAATCGAACGCGCGCTCGGGGTTGGCGACGTTCATCATGATCTTCAGCGGCGCTTCGGGCATGGCGCCCAGATCGGCCGTGATGCGATCGAACTTCAGGGTGCCTTCGTAGATCGTGCCGGTGTCGCCTTCGGCGCACGACACGGTGACGTCCGTGCCGTCCGGGATCGTGTCGAGCGCGTTGCCGCAACCGACCACGGCGGGCACGCCCAGCTCGCGCGCGATGATCGCCGCGTGGCAGGTGCGGCCGCCGCGATTGGTGACGATCGCGGCGGCGCGCTTCATCACCGGCTCCCAGTCCGGATCCGTCATGTCGGCCACGAGCACGTCGCCGGGCTGCACCTTGTTCATGTCGGCGAGCGAGCGGATCACGCGCGCCTTGCCGGCGCCGATCTTCTGGCCGATGGCGCGGCCTTCGGTGAGCACCTTGCCCTTTTCCGACAGCTGGAAACGCTCGAGGGTGGTGGCGTGCGCGCGCGATTTCACGGTTTCCGGGCGCGCCTGCACGATGTACAGCTTGCCGGTGTTGCCGTCCTTCGCCCATTCGACGTCCATCGGACGGCCGTAATGCTTCTCGATGACCAGCGCCTGGCGCGACAGTTCTTCGACGTCGGCATCGGTGACGCAGAAACGGTGACGATCCTGCTGCGGCGTTTCCTCGATGCGGACGCGCTCGCCGGGCTGGTCGGAATAGACCATGCGCTGCTGCTTCGCGCCGAGGCTGCGGCGGAGCACCGACGGCTTGCCGTCGCGCAGGGTGGGCTTGAACACGTAGAACTCGTCCGGGTTCACGGCGCCCTGCACGACCATCTCGCCGAGGCCGTACGACCCGGTGACGAACACGACGTCGCGGAAACCGGACTCGGTATCGAGCGTGAAGAGCACGCCCGAGGCGCCGACGTCCGACCGGACCATCAGCTGCACGCCGGCCGAAAGAAACACGTCCTCGTGCTTGAAACCCTGGTGGACGCGATAGGCGATGGCGCGATCGTTGTAGAGGGAGGCGAACACCTCCTTGACCTTGTGCAGCACGTCGTCGATGCCGACCACGTTGAGGAACGTTTCCTGCTGGCCCGCGAACGAGGCGTCGGGAAGATCTTCCGCGGTCGCGGACGAACGCACGGCCACGGCGATGTCGGTCGCGCCGGCGTCGGCGCACAGCTTGACGTAGGCGTCGCGGATGGCCTGCTCGAGATCGGCGGGCAGGGCGGTATCGACGATCCAGCCGCGAATTTCCTTGCCGCCGCGAACCAGCTCGTCGACATCGTCGACGTCGAGCGTGGAGAGACGCTCGGCGATGCGCGTCGCGAGGCCGCTCTTTTCGAGGTAGGTCTGGAAGGCGTCGGCCGTGGTGGCAAAGCCACCGGGGACGGAAACGCCCAGTTTCGCCAGGTTGCCGATCATCTCCCCGAGGGAGGCGTTCTTGCCGCCCACCTTGCCGAGATCGGTCATGCGTAGCGCGTCGAGCCAGAGAACCAGGTCGCTCAAAGGAAAATCCTCACATCGGTTGGGCGGCGGGCCGCGCTGGGAAAAACCGGCGCATTGTCGTAGTGGTATTGCCGGGAAACAAGCGGCGATGCACAAGAACGACGCGTCATTCTGGGAGGTGGATGGTTATGGCGGCGTATTGGTCTTAAGGTGTGGCCATGGACTCCATGCAGGGAAACCGTTTCATGCGGCGCACCGTCTTCTTCATTTCCGATTCCACCGGTATCACGGCCGAAACGATCGGCAACAGCATGCTCGCCCAGTTCGAAGGGGTGCAGTTCGACACCCACCGGCTGCCCTTCATCGACAACGAGGCCAAGGCCGAGGCCGCGTCGCTGCGGATCAAGACCAAGTACGCCCAGGACGGCCATCGCCCCATCGTGGTCAATACCATGACCTCGCGAACCCTGTGCGACATCGTCGCGGGCAGCGGGGCGCTGATGCTGGACGTGTTCGCTCCGTTCATCGAGCCGCTGGAGGCCGAGCTCGGGGCCAAGCAGTCGGGCGCCGTGAACCGATCGCACGGGCTGGTGGACTTCGAGCGCTACGAGGCCCGCATCGAGGCGACCAACTACGCGCTGGCCCACGACGACGGCCTGGACGTCGATTACAACCAGTCGGACGTCGTGCTGGTGGGCGTGTCGCGGTCGGGCAAGACCCCGACCTGCCTGTACATGGCCTTGCATTACGGTGTCTGCGCCGCCAATTACCCGCTCACGGACGACGACCTCGACAAGCTGGAACTGCCGATGCGCCTGCGCCCTTACCGCAGCCGGCTCTTCGGGCTCACCATCGACCCCAACCGTCTGGCGCAGATCCGCGAGCAGCGCCGCCCCGGCAGCCGCTACGCGACGCTCAAGCAGTGCCGCTGGGAACTCGAACAGGCCGACCGGTTGATGCGCCGGGAGAACATTCCGGTCCTGAACACGACACATACGTCGATCGAGGAAATATCGAGCAAGATCTTCGAATACCTCGGTATCGAACGCCATATGTACTGACCACCCGGAAGGAGCGACGCGCTACCCATGACCGCCGTGATCGAACGCCCCATCGCCCTCATCCCAGGACGCTTCGAGTTCCTGATGGGTCTGTATGCCGAGAACTACCATCGGCTGGCGCGTCTGTTCGCTCCCCAGCGGCTGGCGGCGGGGCGCTACGTTTCCGACGTGGACGACGGGCTGAAGGTGCGCCTAGACGTGCAGGAAAAACACCCCTACACGCTGGAGCTCGAGCTCACCTACGACTTCGTGGACGAAGCCACCGGCCAGCCCTCGCCATCGGCGCAGCTGCGCATGTACACCGATGCGCACGTGGCCGAGGCCATGCATTGCCATCCGGGCCGCAAGCTCTCGCAGGTGCTCGGCCCGTTCCCTCCGGCGCGCACCGTGCTCCAGCACCGGCTGCGGATGAACGGGTTCCTCAGCCGCTGGCTGGAATACCTGGCGGAGCAGGGGCACTCGATCGGGACGCTGGAGCGGGTAGGTGACATCGCGTAGCGGCCATACTGCCACGACCCTGTGGGAGCTGGCTTGCCGGCGAACCCGCGGCAGCGGGCACTGTGCCTCTGTCACACCCCTGCGAGCACCCTTCGCGCGCGAGCGCGCTTCCACCCGAAGGTCGAAGCATCGGCGAATTCCGGGCAAAAAAAATCCGCCAGCTGGCGGATTCTTCTTTGAAGTAATGGCGGAGCGGACGGGACTCGAACCCGCGACCTCCGGCGTGACAGGCCAGCATTCTAACCGACTGAACTACCGCTCCACACTACGTTCAACTTCCAACTACTACCAACTTCCTTTTTCTTCCTTGACACTCTCCGGCGAGCCGGAAAGTGGCGTCCCCACGGGGATTCGAACCCCGGTCGCCACCGTGAAAGGGTGATGTCCTAGGCCTCTAGACGATGGGGACGTACTAGAAGTTGGTGGAGCCAGCCGGGATCGAACCGGCGACCTCCTGCATGCCATGCAGGCGCTCTCCCAGCTGAGCTATGGCCCCCTGCTGGAAGCCGCAAAGATTACGTCCGACCCGCGATTCCGTCAAGCATTCATTACACTTTTTTTGAATTTATTTTTCTCGAATCGAGAATGACGAGTCGCAGCACGGACTTGCGCGTTCGACATCGCGCCTGTCTCTCGCCTGTCGCGTGTGCGCATCGTCTCCAGCGGGTTAACCTGTCCGTCCATACCTACAGGGACAGGCATGCACGGCATCGTTTTCATCCAGGATCTGGCGACGGTGATGCTCGTCGCCGGCCTCACCACGGTGCTGTTCCAGCGCCTCAGGCAACCGGTCGTGCTCGGTTACATCATCGCCGGCGTGCTGATCGGGCCGCATACGCTGCCGGTCATCTTCATCCACGACGAAGAAACGATCCGCACGCTGTCCGAGCTCGGCATGATCCTGCTGCTGTTCGCGCTCGGCCTCGAGTTCAGCCTGAAGAAGCTGCGCGCCGTCGGCGGGGCGGCGCTGGTCGCCGCGTTCGCGGAAATCGTGCTGATGGTGTGGATCGGTTACGAGATCGGCCGGTTCTTCGGATGGACGGCGATGGACTCGCTGTTCCTCGGCGCGATGCTCTCCATCTCGTCGACCACCATCATCATGAAGGCGCTCGAGGATCTGGGTCTCAAACGCGAGCGCTTCGCGCAACTGATGTTCGGCATCCTCATCGTCGAGGATCTGCTGGCGATCGTGCTGATGGCATTGCTGACCGGTATCGCGAGCACGGGCGGCCTCGAAGCCGGCGAGGCGTTCGCCGCCGTCGGCCGGCTGGGCCTCTTCATGGCGGTTTCGCTGGTGGTGGGCCTGCTGCTCGTGCCACGCGTGGTCGACTACATCGCGCGCGTCAGCCGCAACGACGTGCTGCTGGTCGCGGTGCTCGGCATCTGCTTCGGCTTTTGCCTGCTGGTGACCGAGCTGGGCTACAGCGTGGCGCTGGGCGCCTTCATGATCGGCGCGATCGTAGCCGAGTCGGAGAGCGTCGCCCGCATCGAACGCATCGTCATGCCCGTGCGCGACATGTTCAGCGCCGTGTTCTTCGTCGCCATCGGCATGCTGATCGACCCCGACCTGCTCGTGGAGTACGCGCTGCCGATCACCGTGGTGACCATCGCCGTGGTGCTGGGCAAGGTGATCACGTGCAGTTTCGGCAGTTTCGTCGCCGGCAACGACGGACGCACCTCGCTGCGCGTGGGCATGGGCCTCGCGCAGATCGGCGAATTCTCGTTCGTCATCGCGTCGCTGGGCCTCACGCTCAAGGTGACCAGCGGCTTCCTCTATCCCGTGGCGGTCGCCGTGTCGGCGATCACCACGTTCCTCACCCCTTACCTCATCCGTTCGTCGGATCCGCTCGCGAGCTTCCTGGGCAGGGCGCTGCCGGCCCGCGTCACCGGCGTGTTCGGCGCCTATACGGAATGGATGGGCAACCTGGGGCTGCAAGGGCAGGGCGCGATCGTCATGAAGATGATCCGCCGGCTGGTCTGGCACGTGGTGATCAACACGGCGCTGGTGGTGGCGGTGTTCATCGGCATGGCGTTCGCCTATCGCCGGGGCTTCCTGCACCTGGATGTCTTCAGCGACGACCCGATGATCCGCCGGACGCTCGCGTGGTCCCTGGCGGCCCTGCTTTCGCTGCCCATGGTGGTCGCGACCTATCGCAAGGCCGGCGCCCTCGGCATGCTGCTCGCCGAACTCTCGATCCCCGACCGCTTCGGCGAACGGACGTGGCGCATCCGGGCCGTGCTGGGGCGCATCATTCCCGTGATGTCCATGCTGGTGCTGGGGCTGCTGGTGGCCGCCCTCGCCTCGACCATCCTGCCGCCGCGGGAGGTCGCCCTGGTGCTGGTACTGATCGGCATCGGGCTGACCTGGCTGCTCTGGCGGGTGCTGGTGCAGGTTCACGCCCGCCTCCAGGCCGCCATCCGGGACACCCTCGAGAAGCCGGGTCAGGACCGTCACGAGTGACGGCGATCCCGGAATCCGGAAAGGTTGCTGAACTTTTCGTGTGAAACCCTGTCTCTCGCCACGTCATTGCAAGCAGGGCGGGAACCACCGCACAATGGCGTTTCTGCCTCCACAAGGAGGTGTACACGGCGGCGTCGCCGAATCTTTCCAAGAGAGGGAGTATCGAATGAAGCACTTTTTGCGTCCCACGATGACGGCCGTCGCCCTGGCGGTTGCGCTGGGTACGGCTGCGGGCGCATCCGCCCAGGCCGCCAAGCCGGCTGCCGCAGCGGCACCGGTCGACAAGCAGAAGGCCAGCTATGTCGTGGGTTGGGACCTCGCCAGCTCGCTTCCGCCGCTCGTGGCGAAGGAAGTCGACGCGGCCACGGTCGCCAAGGCTCTCCAGGCCGCCCTGTCGGGCCAGAAGCCGACCATGTCGGAAGCCGAAGCCAAGTCCGTCCGTGAGGCCTTCGTGGGCCAGCTGAAGGTCAAGGCCGAAGCCGAGTACAACAAGGTCGCGGCTCAGAACAAGTCGGAAGGCGACGCCTTCCTGGCGAAGAACAAGTCCGCCGCCGGCGTGAAGGTCACGGCGTCCGGCCTGCAGTACCAGGTCGTCCAGGCCGGTACCGGCCAGCGTCCGGGTCCGAACGACACCGTCACCATCAACTACACCGGCACGTTCGTGAACGGCGAGAAGTTCGACTCCTCGGCCGACCACCAGCCGGCCGGTCCGGCCCAGATCCCGCTCGCCGCGGTCATCCCGGGCTTCCGCGAAGGCCTGCAGCTGATGCAGACCGGTGGCAAGTACAAGCTCTTCATCCCGTCGAACATCGCTTACGGCGCCAAGCCGGAAAACGGCTTCCCGCCGAACGCGACGATCATCTTCGACGTCGAGCTACTGAAGACCGGTCCGACGCCTGCTGGCCAGGGTCCGGGCGCCGGCGCTCCGCAGGGCGGCAAGTAAGCCCCAGCGGTTCGCATGACGAGAAAGGGCGCGGAGCGATCCGCGCCCTTTTTTCGTTCCGGGAGCGCGGCATCCCACAGCGTCTCGGGTGACTGGTGGAAGCCAGCCTGCTGGCGATGGGAGCTCGCCGCGGTCGAGCCGGTTCCTGTCGCCCGATCGCTTACCCGATTACAATGGCCCGTTGTGCACGACAGCGGCCATGCGGGAGCGTCATGAAAGTCACGATCTTTGGAACCGGCTACGTCGGCCTCGTCACGGGAACCTGTCTCGCGGAGATGGGTAACCACGTGGTCTGCGTGGACGTGGACGCCGGCAAGGTCGAGCGGCTGAAGAAGGGCGAGATTCCTATCTACGAGCCCGGCCTCGAACCGATGGTGATCCGCAACCACGGCGAAGGTCGCCTCGATTTCACGACCGACGCCGAGCCGGCGGTGGCGCACGGCGACGTCGTGTTCATCGCCGTCGGCACGCCGCCCGACGAAGACGGCAGCGCCGACCTCCAGTACGTGCTGGCCGTGGCGAAGACCATTGGCGACCACATCGACCGGTACACCGTGGTCGTGAACAAGTCGACGGTGCCGGTGGGCACGGCCGACCGCGTCCGTGCCGCCGTGGCGGCGCGCCTCGAAGCGCGTGGTGTCGACGTGCCGTTCGACGTCGTCTCCAATCCCGAATTCCTCAAGGAGGGCGACGCGGTCGAAGACTGCATGCGCCCGGACCGCATCATCGTGGGCGCGTCGAGTGCGAAGGCCGTTGGCGTGCTGCGCAAACTCTACGCGCCGTTCAACCGCAATCACGATCGCATGGTGCTGATGGATGTGCGCTCCGCGGAGCTGACGAAGTACGCGGCCAACGCGATGCTCGCGACAAAGATCAGCTTCATGAACGAGATCGCGAACATCGCCGAGCACGTGGGCGCGGATGTCGAGCTCGTCCGGCAGGGCATCGGCGCGGATCCTCGCATCGGTTATCACTTCATCTACCCCGGCGCCGGCTACGGCGGATCGTGCTTCCCCAAGGACGTGCAGGCGCTCGCGCGCACCGCGCATTCGGTGGGTTACGAAGCGCGCTTGCTCGATGCCGTGGAGGCCGTCAACGACGCGCAGAAGTCGCGCCTGTTCGAGCTGGTCTCGAAGCATTTCGGCGGCAAGCTGAAGGGTCGCACCATCGCGGTCTGGGGATTGGCCTTCAAGGCGAATACCGACGACATGCGCGAAGCGTCGAGCCGGCGTCTCATGGAGCAACTCTGGGAGGCCGGCGCCAGTGTGCGCGCGTTCGATCCCGAAGCCGCCCACGAAACCCATCGCATCTACGGCGATCGCGACGACCTCCGCCTCGTCGAACGTCCCTACGAGGCGCTGGAAGGGGCCGACGCGCTCGTCATCGTCACGGAGTGGAAGGCTTTCCGCAGCCCGGACTTCGCGCGCGTGAAGGCGTTGCTCGGCACGCCGGTGATCTTCGACGGTCGCAACATCTACGATCCGGCCCTCGTCGAGGAAGCCGGTATCGCGTATTACGGCATCGGTCGCGGTCGCAGCCTCGCGGGCAGCGACCATGGATGACATGGAAGAACGCATCACCGAGCTCGAGGTGCGCCTCGCATTCGTGGACGATACCGTCAACGGTCTTTCGTCGGCGGACGCGGAAATCGCGCGTCGGCTGGACCTGCTGGAACGAGCCCTGCGCGATCTGCGCTCGGACCTCGTGAACATGCGCGCGGGGATCGGCGGCGACGCCGCCAGCGAACCCCCGCCGCCGCACTACTGAAGCAATCGAACGAGTCTTACCGATCATGGCAGAGTCCCTGCGCGACCAGTTGTTGAAGAGCGGCCTCGTGAAAGACGTTCGCGAGGAGAAAAGGAATCCGTCGCCTCCGCGGCAGGGGCAGAACGGCTCCGCGAGCGGTCAGCCCTATGCGGGCAACCGGCCGAAGCAGGGCGGCAAGCCGCAGGGCGGTCGTCCCGGGCAAGGCGGCCGACCGGACCGGGGCGGCCGTCCTCCGCAGCACGGGAGCAAGCCGGGCAAGTCCGCACAGGGCTCGCAGCCGCGCAAGGACGGCGAGATCGACCTGGCCAAGGCCTATGCGATCCGGGCGCAGACCGACGCCTCCGAACGCCGCAAGGCCGAAGCCGAAGCGGCCGAGGCGGCGCGCCTGCGTAAAGAGCGCAAGCGAAAGGTCGAAGAGCTTCTGAAGGGCAAGGCCCTCAATCTCGCCGAAGCCGATCAGGTCAGGCACTTTCCGTATGGCGACAAGATTCGCCGGGTGCATGTCGACACGGCACAGCTCGCCGCGCTCAACGCGGGCGAACTCGGGGTCGTGCAGCAGGGTGGGCGCTATCTCGTCGTCGATAAGTCGGTGATCGACGCGCTGCGCGACATCGCGCCGGAGTTCATCGCGCTGATGGTCGACCCGAATGCGACGAGCGAATCGGACGATGGCGTGCCCGACGATCTGATGTGGTGAAAGCCGTCACGGCGTAACGACGCATGTGGGAGCGGCCGAGGCCGCTCCCACACGACCAGCCGAGCGGGTTACGCCGCTGGCGCGGAGAGTTCCGGGTTATCCCAGCCTTCCTTCTTCGCGAAGCGCGCGCCGTGCTTCTGCTCCAGCTTCGCCAGTCGCTCGCGCACGGCGGCGACGCCTTCGGTGCGGACGTACTGGATCGGGCCGCCGCGGAACGGCGCGAAGCCCGTGCCGAAGATCACGCCGGCGTCGAGCAGGTCGGCATCGTCCACCACGTTTTCGGCGAGGCAGGCGATCGCTTCGTTCACCATGGGAAGGATCATGCGGTCCTGGATATCGGACGGCGCGACGTAATCCGGGTCGACTTCCGGCTTGTCCGGCTTGCCTTCCTTCCAGACGTAGAGGCCTTCGCCGTCTTTCTTGCCACGCTTGTTCGCGGCGATCTTCTCTTCGAGACCATGCGGTACTTCCAGACCGAGGAACGGCGCGAGTTCCTTGCCGACGGAGGCGCAGACATCGAGGCCGACGGTATCGGCGAGTTCGATCGGGCCCATCGGCATGCCGAACTTCTTCGCTTCGCGGTCGAGCACAGGCCCCGGCACGCCTTCGTTGTAGAGGCGCATCGCCTCCATCAGGTACGGCATGAGGATACGGTTGACGAGGAAGCCCGGCGTGCCCTTGACGGGAACGGGAAGCTTGCCGATCGCCTTGCAGAAGGCCAGCGCGCGCTTCTCGATCGCCGGATCGAGGGCGTCGTGACGCACCACCTCCACCAGCGGCATCTGCGCCACCGGATTGAAGAAGTGCAGGCCGAGGAACCGCTGCGGCGCCTTCAGCCCGTGACGCAGCTCGTCGAGCGGAATGGACGACGTGTTGCTGGCCAGGATCTCGTCGGCCTGGAACTGCGGCTCGATGGCGGCATACAGCGCGTGTTTCGCTTCCGGGTTCTCGTAGATGGCCTCGATGGCGAGGTCGGCATCGGCCACGCCCTTGCCCTCGACGTCGGCGCGCAGGCGCGCGACCGCCGCATCGACTTTCGCCGGCGCCTTGAGCTTCTTCTCGAACAGTGTGCGTGCCCGCTTGATCGCCGGCTCGACGAAGCGCGCCTCGCGATCCTGCAACGTGACCTGGAAGCCCTTCAGCGCGGACCATGCCGCGATGTCTCCGCCCATGGTTCCCGCGCCGACGACGTGCACGTGCGAGATGCCGTGGTCCGTGCCGCCGCCGAGCCCCTTAAGGCGCTCCTGGAGGAAGAAGATGCGGATGAGGTTGCGTGCCGTCGGCGTCGTGGCGAGCTTCGCGACCGACTTCGCCTCGAGCCGGAGCCGCTGCTGGATCGACGGACCGCCGCGGGCCCAGGTATCGATGAGCGCGAAGGGCGCCGGGTAGTGTTCCCTGCGCACCTTCGCGGCGGTCTGCTTGCGCACCATGGGCGCGAGGATCGCGCGGGCGAGCAGCGTGTTCGTGGCCCAGCCCTTGGCACGCTGCGCGAAGGGGCGCGCGGACGGGCGGCGTGCGAGTGCCCGCGCCTCGGCGAGCAGTTCGTCCGGACGCGCGAGGCGGTCGACGAGGCCCACCGCCCTGGCGCGGCGCGCGTTGAACGGCTTGCCGGTGAGCATCGCGGGCAGCGCGTCCGGCGCGCCGATCAGGCGCGGCAGGCGGGCGCTGCCGCCCCAGCCCGGGTGGATGCCGAGCATGACTTCGGGGAGAGCGATCTTCGTCGCGTCGTCGTCCGCCGCGATGCGCAGACGGCAGGCGAGGGCGAGTTCCGTGCCGCCGCCCATGCAGGCGCCGTGGATGGCGGCCACGGTGGGGAAGGGAAGCCGCGCCAGGTTCTCGAAGACGCGCTGGCCATTCTCGATGTTCTCGAGCACCGTGCCGGTCTGCGCGTATTCCACGAATTCCCGTATGTCGGCGCCGACCGCGAAACCCATCGGCTTGGCGGAATGGATGACGACGCCCTTGGGGCCTTCGATGGCGAGCCGTTCGACGAGCGTGTCCAGTTCGTCGAGCACCTCGCGGGACAGCGCGTTGGCGCTGGCGCCCTCGCGGTCCAGGGTCAGGACGACGATGCCGTCGTCGCCTTCGCTGGTCTTCCAGTGCTTGAATCGGAGTCCTTCGAACATGGCTGGTCGTACGGTGGCGAATGAGCGCATCACCATACCGTTCCGCAGGGACGATTGCGATACCCGCCCGTACGGCGTCCGCGATGGCTGGCGTACGCCCCCGTATTGGGCGGATACTGCGCGCCAGCCAAGTTGCCCGACAGCCGATGGACCACAGCGTAGGAAACGATGTCTTCGACCGCATCCTGTCGGCGTCCGGGCCGCTGGTGGCACTGAAGACCAATGAGCCGGCGTTGCTCATCGAGCAGTTCCGACTCGTCGCCCGTCGGACGGGGCAGGCGGCCTATCTCTGGCGGCACGCCGAGGGCCTCGTGAGCCTTCGCGATGCACAGATGAAAGTGCCGGGCTGCCAGCGCCTCGGCGACGCCCTCCGCTACATCCTGCAGAGCCTGCACTTCGGCGTATATCTCATCGACATGCCGCCCGGCGTGCCGAGTGCCACCGACGGTGCGCTTTTACGGCAACTTTCGCGGACGCAGACCGGCCACGTCCGGCGCGTCGTGCTGCTCGGAGCGGGCCCGACGCTGCTCGCGACGTTCGAGAGCGACGTCAGCGTGGTGGACGCCGACTGGCAGGCGCGCAGCACGGCGCCGCGCCTGCGCGACGGGCGCTGGATCGTCTGATGGGCGCCGTGAACGCTCCCGAAGGCGTGCTCATCTTCACCGGCCGTCGCGACGTGCGCCGGTCGATATTCGACGCCCTCGACATCGACGGCGACCTTGTGCTGCTCAGCGCACGCGACGCGAATCAGCTGGAGGTGCTGCTTGCCGACGCACCGCCGTTGCACGTCGCGGTGGTCGGTGCCGACGGCAGCGCCGACATGGCGCAAGGGCTGCGCATCCTGCGCGCCTCGCCTGCCTATGCGGGGCTGCCGATCGTGCACGTGGTGGCCGACGAGCCCGGCGTCGCGCCGGACGGCGCCGCGACATGGCTGCGCGAGGGCGCCATCGCCACCGAGCTCGCGCAGCGGGTCCGGGCCGCGATTCGCGCGCCCGCGGCATCGCCGGCCCCGAAGGGCCCGGACTGGCGTTTCGCCTTCGACGCCGGTGCGGCCTGGGTGGTCGCGTCCACGCCGGACGGCTGCATCGTCGAGAGCGGGCAGGCGATGGAGCGACTCTGCAAGGGCGACGGCCCCGTGCAGGGGCGACTCCTCTCCGAACTTTTCGTGCTCGCCGACGGCGCCGAATGGCCGGTGCCCGATGGCGAGGGGGTGCCGTGCACCTTACGCCTGCGCGATGGCACGGACATCGTCGGCGAGGTCGACGTGCGGCATCTGGTGGACGCGGGGAATCATCGTATCGCCGTCGGTTTTCGTGACTTACGAGCGATGGACACGGCGGCGCGCGCGCTCGCGCTGCTCGCCGTGCTCGACGCCTGCCCGAGCGACGACGAAGGCATGGCGGAGGCCGCGGCGATGCTTGCCGACGCCCTCGACCTCGATATCGTCGCCGTGTGGTCCGCTTTCCCGGAGAGCGAGACCGGGCCGGAAGTGCTCGCCCGCATCTGGAACGGGACGGGGACCGTGGCGTGGCCCGAGGCGGCGGACCTTCCGCTGCTGAAGATATGCCTCGGCGGCGAAGCGCTGTCCCACCTGGGCGACGAGAGCGGGCTGCCGATGGGCGATCCGCTCGTCGACGTGCTCGGGCTGACCTCGTACGCCTGGCTGCCGTTGCTCGACGAGCGTCGTTGCGTGCTCGGCGCGCTGTTCACGGGGCGCCGCCGCCGATCGGGCGACGCCGCGGTACTGGCTCCGGCATTGCGCGCCGCGGCGGCACGCTTCGCGTCGGCCCTCGAGTTGCGCCGCACGCGCGAGCAGGGGCGCGAGCGCGGGCTGATCGATCAGCTGACCGGCCTGCCCAACCGTCTTCTGTTCAACGACCGCCTGGACACCACGATCCGTGAGGCCGAGCGCACCGGCGAGTGTTTCGCCACGCTGCTCGTCGACCTCGATCGCTTCAAGAGCATCAACGATACGCTCGGCCATTCGGTGGGCGATCAGGTGTTGATGGCGGTCGCCCGGCGACTGCGGGCGAGCGTGCGCGCCTCCGACACCGTCGCGCGTTACGCGGGCGACGAGTTCACGATGACGCTGCGCCACATCATCAAGCGCGACGACGTGCTACGCATCGCCGAGAAGGTGGTACAGGCCATGGAGATCCCGCTGTCGCTCGACGACGGCTCCGAACTGCAGGTCACCGTGTCGGTCGGCATCTCGTTCTTCCCGGACGACGCCGTCGAAGGCGAACTGCTGTTGCGTCACGCCGACGAGGCCATGTACGGGGCCAAGAGCCTCGGCCGCAACAATTATCAGGTGTACGCGGCGAACGTCGACACGGCGCAACAGCAGCAGGCCGAACTCAAGGCGCGCCTGCGCCACGCGGTGCGCAACGACGAGCTGAGGGTGTATTACCAGCCGCAGGTCGAGGCGATGAGCGAAGACATCGTCGGCATGGAAGCGCTGGTGCGCTGGGAACACCCCGAACTGGGCATGATCAGTCCCGCGTTCTTCATACCGCTGGCCGAAGCCAGCGGGCTCATCGTGCCGATCGGCGAATGGGTGCTGCGCACCGCCTGCGCGCAGGCGAAGATCTGGCAGGACCGCTACGGCCTCGGCCTGCGGCTCGGCGTCAACCTGTCCGCCGTGCAGCTGATGCAGCCGAACCTCGCGGCCGTGGTCGCGAGCGCGTTGCGCGATACGGGGCTCGAGGCGTCGCAGCTGGAACTCGAGGTGACGGAAAGCATCAGCGTGAAGACCGTGCCGCACCTGGTCGAGACGCTGGACGCCCTGCACGCGATGGGCTGCCGGATAGCCATCGACGACTTCGGCACGGGCGCCGCCTCGCTCGACTACCTCCGCCGCCTTCCGGCCGACCGGATCAAGATCGACCAGAGCTTCGTCCGCAATATCGGTGTCGATCCCGACGACGAGGCGATCGTCCGCGCCACCATCGACATGGCCCATCGCCTGAAGCGCGGCGTCGTGGCCGAGGGCGTCGAGATCGAACAGCACCTGCACTTCCTGCGCGCCAACGGATGCGACGAGCTGCAGGGTTACCTGTTCTGCCGCCCGCTGCCCACCCCGGCCTTCGACAAGCTGCTCGCCGAGCGCGAGCGTGTCGTCAGCGAAGGGCAGGCCGTGCCCGCCTGAGGGCGAGTCTCGCCCGGCCTTGAGGTCGGGCGGCGTGCCCCGCATAGTTTCAGGGCCGGGACATCGGCCGGCGCAATGAACTTGCGCCGTCAACGCTTGTCTCAGCTGCGCCCGCGACTGGCCCCGACAGAGTTAAGGAGACGGCCCGGATGGGCGAAAACGAACTGGATCAAGCACTTGTAGAGCGTGTGCAGCAAGGGGACCGCCGCGCGTTCGATCTGCTTGTCCGCAAGTACCAGCACAAGGTCATCGCGCTGATCTCCCGCTACGTCCACGACCGGACGGAGTGCGAGGACATCGCCCAGGAGGCCTTCGTGCGCGCCTGGCGCGCGCTGGCATCGTTCCGGGGCGAAAGCGCGTTCTACACCTGGCTCTACAAGATCGCCGTGAACACGGCCAAGAATCACCTCGTCGCGATGGGCCGACGCCCGCCCACGGGCGATATCGACGTGGAAGATGCCGTTTATGTGCCGGGCGCGACCCGAATGCACGAGAGCGCCACCCCCGAACGCGAAATGATGCGGGAACAGGTGGAACAAACCGTCTATTCCACTGTCCAAGCACTGCCTGAAGAACTTCGGGTCGCGATCACCCTGCGCGAGGTGGAAGGCAAGAGCTACGAGGATATTGCCGCCATCATGGACTGCCCCATCGGTACCGTCCGTTCGCGTATTTTCAGGGCTCGCGAAGCCATCGACCAGAAACTGCGGCCGCTGTTGTCCGACCGCGAGGACTACACCCCATGAGCGAAGCCAATCGGGAAATTCTCTCCGCCGGCATGGACGGCGAGCTGTCGCGGGAGGAAATCCGTTTCCTGCTGCGTCGTCTCGAGGCCGATCCGGTGCTCGCCGACACGTGGGCACGGTTCCACGTCGCGCGCGACGGGCTTCGTCACGAGCCCTCGTTGCTCGCATCCGACGACTTTGCCAGCCGCGTCATGGCCGCCATCGAGGCCGAGCCCTCGGCGAGCGTCGCGCCCCGTCGTCGCTGGCTGCACTGGTCGGCGGGCGGTGCCATCGCCGCGAGTGTCGCGGTCGCGGCGCTCATGCTTTCGCAGCCTGCCGGCACCGGCTCCACGCCGGATGTCGCCAAGCAGACGGTGGTGGCGGGCGATACCGACCTGGCGTCCGCACCGGCGCAGGCCTCGGCTCCGGTCGCGCCGCAGTGGCTGATGGGCGGTAACGTCGCGTCGCAGTTCACGCAGAAGGCCGCGTTCGACAGCTCCGGCGATGCCGGCGCGGCGGCCTACCTGCCGCGTTCCACGCCTTACCAGATCCATCGTGCCCGGGCGGCTGCCGCCGCGCCGGAAGGCAATGGCTACATGCTGATGATCCGTCCCGACGGTAGTCGCTATGTGCAGCCGGTTGTCGCGCCGCAGGCGCGCTGAACCATCGCGCCGGCCGTCCGGCCGGCGCTTTTCCGAATCATGAACCGCCGTGCGGTAGGCACCGCACGGGCAACTGTGTCCAGAAAGAAGTGTCCAGATAAGAAGGAGTGAATCGATGGGTCTCTGGCATGCACGCGCACTCGTTGGTGGTGCGCTCGTCGTCGCAACCGCAGTCGCGCAGGCGCAGGCGCTCCCGGACTTCACCGGCATCGTCGAGAAGAACGCGCCGGCCGTCGTCCACGTCGAAGCGAAGACGACGGGCGCCGCGAAGAAAGCGCGCGGCGGCCCCGGTGGCCAGCAGGACGACCAGGAAGAACTGCTGCGACGCTTCTTCGGCATGCCCGGTGCACCCATGCAGCCGCGCGAGTCGACCTCGCTCGGCTCGGGCTTCATCATCTCCCCCGACGGCTACGTCCTCACCAACGACCACGTCGTCGACGACGCCGACGAGGTCAAGATCCGTCTGCAGGACCGCCGCACGTTCACGGCGAAGGTCGTCGGCAAAGATCCCCAGTACGACATCGCGCTGCTGAAGATCGACGGTTCCGCGCTTCCCGCGGTGACCATTGGCGACTCGCGGACGGTCAAGCGCGGCCAGTGGGCGCTGGCCATCGGTTCGCCCTTCGGCCTCGACGCCACGGTGACGCATGGCATCGTCAGCGCGGTAGGGCGCAACCTCGGCAGCGGCGACCAGCCCTATACCTCCTTCATCCAGACGGACGTGCCGATCAACCGCGGCAACTCCGGCGGTCCGCTCTTCAACCTGCAGGGCCAGGTGATCGGCGTGAACTCGCAGATCTACTCGACCTCCGGTGGCTATCAGGGCCTGTCGTTCTCGATCCCGATCGACGTCGCCATGAACGTGGTGCAGCAGATCAAGGAAAAGGGCTTCGTGTCGCGCGGCATGCTGGGCGTCACCGTGCAGCCCGTCGACCAGTTCGTGAAGAATCTCGACCTGCCCGACGCGAACGGCGCGCTGGTCGCCCAGGTCACGCCCGGCAGCGGCGCCGACAAGGCGGGCCTGAAGCAGGGCGACGTGATCCTGGCATTCAACGGCACACCCATCACGCAGTCGGCGGATCTGCCACCGCTGGTCGGCATCACCCGGCCGGGGTCGGTCGCGAAGGTCGACATCCTCCGCGACCATAAGAAGCAGACGGTCGACGTCAAGGTCGGCGAGTTGCCGCGCGACAAGAACGCACTCGCGACGGCGGCCGGCGCCGGCGACGACGCGGGCGGCGGTTCGGCGGCGGCGTTGGGCCTTGCCGTGCAGGACATCGACGCGCAGGCGCGCACCGAGCTCGGTCTGAAGGCCGGCGAGGGCGTCGTGGTCAGCCGGATCACCGGTGGCGGGGCGGCGAGCGCTGGCCTGCAGGCGGGCGACGTGATCCTCATGGTCAACCAGAAGCGCGTCGGCAGCGCCGGGGCATTCCGCGACGCGGTCAAGGGCATCAAACCGGGCGACACCGCGATGCTGCTGGTCCGGCGAGAGGACTCCACCCGATTCGTCGGCGTGACGGTGCCGGGCGACCGCTGATGGGGAGGGTCCCCCGCCGCTCGGCGGCGGTGGGCCTTCCATGCGATAATGCTGGATTCGCGCCGGCCGATATGGCCGGCGCGCGTCGTTCGCGCCGCGAGCGATGGTGAACGTGACCACGGCGCTCCATGGAACTCATCCGCAACTTCTCCATCATTGCCCACATCGACCACGGCAAGTCGACCCTGGCCGACCGCATCATCCAGCTGTGCGGCGGCCTGACCGAGCGCGAAATGGAAGCGCAGGTCCTCGACAACAACCCGATCGAGCGCGAACGCGGCATCACCATCAAGGCGCAGTCCGTCTCGCTGCCGTACACGGCGCGCGACGGCAAGACCTACCAGCTCAATTTCATCGACACCCCGGGCCACGTCGACTTCTCGTATGAAGTCAGCCGCTCGTTGTCCGCCTGCGAAGGCGCGCTGCTGGTGGTGGACGCCGCGCAGGGCGTCGAGGCGCAATCGGTGGCCAACTGCTACACGGCGATCGAGCAGGGTCTCGAGGTCATCCCGGTGCTCAACAAGATCGACCTGCCCACGGCCGATATCGAGAAGGCCAAGGCCGAGATCGAGGCCGTGATCGGCGTGGACGCCAGCGACGCGATCGCGGTCAGCGCGAAGACGGGCCAGAACGTGGTCGAGGTGCTGGAAGCGATCATCCACCGCATCCCGCCGCCGAAGCCCGGCAACACCGACAAGCTGCAGGCGCTGATCATCGATTCGTGGTTCGACAACTATCTCGGCGTGGTGTCGCTCGTGCGCGTCATGCAGGGCGAGATCCGTCCCGGCGACAAGATCATGGTCATGTCGACGGGGCGCAACCACCTGGTCGACGACGTCGGCGTGTTCACGCCCAAGCGCAAGAAGCTCGAAAAGCTCTCGGCGGGTGAGGTCGGCTGGATCAATGCGTCCATCAAGGACGTCCACGGCGCGCCGGTCGGTGACACGCTGACCCACGCCGGAAAGCCGGCGTCCGAGCCGCTGCCCGGTTTCCAGACGATGCAGCCGCGCGTGTTCGCGGGCCTGTTCCCGGTGTCGGCCGACGATTATCCGGCGCTGCGCGAGGCGCTCGACAAGCTGCGCCTCAACGACGCCGCGATGTTCTTCGAACCGGAAAGCTCCGAAGCCATGGGCTTCGGCTTCCGCTGCGGCTTCCTCGGCATGCTGCACATGGAAATCGTGCAGGAGCGCCTGGAGCGCGAATACGATCTCGACCTGATCACCACGGCACCGACGGTGGTTTACGAGGTGGTGAAGACCGACGGGTCCATCATCCAGATGGACAACCCGGCCAAGCTGCCGCCGCCGCAGCAGATCGCGGAGATCCGCGAGCCCGTCATCGTCGCGACGATCCTCACGCCGGCCGACTACGTCGGCAACGTGATCAAGCTGTGCGAAGAGAAGCGCGGCGTGCAGCGTTCGATCCAGTACCTCGCCACCCAGGTGCAGGTCACCTACGAACTGCCGCTCGCCGAAGTGGTCCTCGACTTCTTCGATCGACTGAAGTCGGTGTCGCGTGGCTATGCGTCGATGGATTACCACCTCGACCGCTTCGACGCGGGCCCGTTCGTGCGCGTCGACGTGCTGATCAACGGCGATCGCGTCGACGCATTGAGCCTCATCGTGCACCGTTCGCATGCGGACCGCCGCGGGCGCGAGCTGGTCGAACGCATGAAGGACCTGATCCCCCGCCAGCAGTTCGACGTGGCGATTCAGGCCGCGGTCGGCGCTGCGATCATCGCGCGCTCGACCGTCAAGGCGCTGCGCAAGAACGTGCTCGCCAAGTGCTATGGCGGCGACGTCTCGCGCAAGAAGAAGCTGCTCGAGAAACAGAAGGAAGGCAAGAAGCGCATGAAGCAGGTCGGCAGCGTGGAAATCCCGCAGGAGGCCTTCCTCGCCGTGCTGAAGGTCGACAAGTAAGGGCGCCACGTCCTGGCGGCATGACGTTTCACCCATGGATTCCCGGCGCCGGATGCGCCGGAATGGGCCTCAGGGCCTCTCACTACTGATGGAGTTGGTATGGCGGCATTCGATTTTTCGGCGATTCTTCTCGGCCTGACCGTCCTGTTCGGCGTGATCTGGCTGTTCGATCGCCTGTTCCTGGCCAGGGCCCGTCGCGCCCGGTCGGAAGCGGCCGGCGTGGAAGAAGCCGAGTCATGGCCCGTCGACTGGGCGCGTTCGCTCTTCCCGGTGATCCTGGTGGTGCTGATCCTGCGTTCGTTCGTCGCGGAGCCGTTCCGGATCCCCTCGGGCTCGATGATGCCGACCCTCGATGTCGGCGACTTCATCCTCGTGAACAAGTTCGCCTATGGCCTGCGCATGCCGGCCTTCAACAACAAGCTGCTCGCCAACGGCGAGCCGCGTCGCGGCGACGTCGTGGTGTTCCGCTTTCCCGGGTACCTCTGCAAGGACGATACCGGGACCCTCGGACGCAGCGGCGACATGACCTGCCAGGATCCGCGCGCGCCGGTGCCCAACGAGAACTGGATCAAGCGTGTGATCGGCCTGCCGGGCGACCGCATCGAAACCCGTGGCAGCGAGCTGTACATCAATGGCGAGCGCGTCCAGGCCGACGAGATCGGCCCGTTCAAGGGCAGCATGAGCCGTCCGGAAGACCGCCTGCTGATGACCTTCGGCTCCAGGCTCTACACGGAGCACCTGGGCAGCATCAACCACACGATCGCCCTGACGCCGGCCTACAACATGCCGCAGGACATCCCGAACGCCGTGGTCCCGTCGGAAGTCCCCAAGGGCTGCTACATCGTCATGGGCGACAACCGGATGAACAGCACGGACAGCCGCTGGTGGGGCTGCATGCCGGAGCAGAACCTGGTCGGCAAGGCGTTCTTCGTCTGGCTCGCCTGGCGCGGCCCGGGCAACGGCTGGCTCGACTTCTCGAAGATGGGCAAGGTCATCCATTGACCGATTGGAGGCGCCGGTCACGCCCCCGGGCGTTGCGGATGCCTCCGGACAAGGTAATCTCCGCTGCGGGGCGCACAGGGCGCCCCGCACGCATTCAACGTCTTGAACAGGGGAGCCGCCACGGCGGCGGGACACGATCATGAAATCCAGGCAATCGGGCATTACCCTCATCGGCTTCATCATCGTGCTGCTGGTGCTCGGCTTCTTCGCCTTCATGGGCATGAAGCTCGTGCCGTCCTACATCGAATACTTCGGCGTGAAGAAGGCCATGTCGCAGATCGCGACCGCCGGCGGCGCGCAGGACCTCGACAGCATCCGTCGCGACCTCATCTTCAAGATGGGCTTCCAGTACGTGGACGACGCCACGATCCAGCCGAAGGACATCACGATCGACCGCAAGAACAACGGCGGCATGCTCAACGTGGTCTACGACAAGCGGATCCACTTCCTCTACAACATCGACTTCCTCCTGCACTTCGAAAATGCCGTGCAGTTGAGGAATGCGCCCGTGTAACGAGTTACCGTGCAGTTTCCCCACTCATTCCGTAACCCGGACCTTGCCCACCTCGCGCTGACCCACCGCAGCGCCGGCAAGCCGAACAACGAACGCCTCGAATTCCTTGGCGACGCCCTGCTGGGCGTCCTCGTCGCGGAGTTGCTGTTCGAGGCGCATCCGAACGCCAGCGAAGGCGAGCTGTCCCGCCTGCGGGCGCAACTGGTCAACGGGCAGGCGCTGGCGGTCATCGCGCGCGAGCTCGAGCTGGGCGACAAGCTGAGGCTGGGTCCGGGCGAGCTGAAGAGCGGCGGGTTCCGCCGCGAGTCGATCCTCGCGGACGCCTTCGAAGCCTTGATCGCCGCGGTCTACCTCGACGACGGCTACGACGCCTGCCGCCAGGTCGTGCGCAGGCTGTTCACGCCCCGCGTGGCAGAAATCAAACGCTCCAGCAAGGACGCCAAGACGCGCCTGCAGGAGTGGTTGCAGGGCAGGGGGCTGGCCCTGCCCGTCTACGAACTCATCGACAGCTACGGCGAAGACCATGCCAAAATCTTCGACGTGAGCTGCGCCATCGAGGAGCCGGAACCCATACGCGTCGATGGACGCGGTGGAAGCCGCCGCTCGGCCGAGCAGGACGCCGCGGAAGCGGTACTTCGCCGCCTGCTGGAAGACAAGAAATGAATGACATCGATACCCCCGAAAACGACACCCTCGTCGACGACGACTTCCGCTGCGGCTACGTGGCCCTGACCGGCCGTCCCAACGTCGGAAAGTCCACGCTGCTCAACGCCCTCATCGGTGTGCGGCTCAGCATCGTCAGCCATCGTCCGCAGACGACGCGCCACCGCATCCTGGGCATTTCCAGCAAGCCGGAAGGCCAGATCCTCTACGTCGACACGCCCGGCCTGCATCGCGGCGGCAAGCGCGCGATGAACCGCAGCCTCAACCGCGCCGCCCGCGCGGCGATCACCGAGGTGGACCTCGCGGTCCAGGTGATCGAGGCCGGCCGCTGGACCGAGGAAGACATGGCCATGTACACGGCCCTGGCCGAGCAGAAGGACATGCCGAAGCTGCTGGCGATCAACAAGGTCGACCTGCAGAAGGACAAGGCCGCCATGCTGCCGTTCGTCGCCGATCTGATGCAGAAGCATCCGTTCGACGACGTGTACTACGTCAGCGCGCTGAAGTCGAAGGGCCTCGCCGGCCTCGAGAAGGGCATCCTCAAGCGTCTGCCGGAACAGCCGGCCATCTACGGCGACGACGAGATCACCGATCGTAGCGAGCGTTTCCTCGCGGCCGAAATGGTGCGCGAACAGCTGATGCTGCGCCTCGACCAGGAGCTCCCGTACGCCACCACCGTCGAGATCGAGCGCTTCGAGGATCGCCCCGACGGCATCGCCGAAGTGCACGCGGTGATCTGGGTCGAGCGCGACGGGCAGAAGGCGATCGTCATCGGCAACGGCGGCGTGCAGCTCAAGGCGATCGGAACGTCGGCGCGCAAGCAGATGGAAAACCTCTTCGAACGCAAGGTCTTCCTCAAGCTTTGGGTCAAGGTGCGCGAGGGCTGGGCCGACGACGAGAACCTGCTCAAGCGCTTCGGCTACGAATAAGCGCACCCGGCGCCGGTCACCATGCGCGTCGAACAGCAGCCCGGCTTCGTCCTGCATGCGCGGCCCTATCGGGAAACCTCGCTGCTCGTGGAATGCCTCACGCGCGACCATGGCCGGATCGGCGTGGTCGCCCGTGGCGTGCGCAACGAACGCGCACGCCTGCAGCGGGCGCAGCTCGAACCGTTCCAGCGTCTCGAGCTCGACCTTCTGCTGAAGGGCGAGCTGGCGACGCTGCGTGGCGCCGAGCCGTCCGGCGCCGTAATGCGGCTGACCGGCGACGCCGGCCTCGCCGGTCTCTACCTCAACGAACTGGTCGTGCGCCTGACGGGCCGACAGGACCCGAATCCCGACCTGTTCGCGCATTACGAGCGCACGTTGCGGCGCATGGCGGCAGGCGAGCCGCTCGCGTGGACGTTGCGGCGTTTCGAACGCGACATGCTGGACGCGCTCGGTTACGCGTTGCAGCTCGACATCGACGCGAACTCCGGGGAACCGCTCGACCCCTCGATACGGTATGTCTACGATCCCGAATCGGGTGCCTCGCCGGGCCGTCCGGGCGATCCCCACGGCCTGCGCGGTGCCGATCTGCTCGCGCTCGCGGAGGACCGGTCGCCCGACGTCGCCGGCCTCTCCTCGTTGCGCCGGATGATGCGGCAGGTCATCGCGTTCCATCTGGGTGGCGGCGAACTGCGCGCCTGGCGCGTCCTGCGCTGAGCCCTCAGACGCCTGCGTCCAGCGCCGCGAGCGTGCTCAGCAGTTCGCCACGAAAACGGGCCAGCGCTTCCGGCGCGACCGTACGCACGCTCTCGACATGGGTCTGCAAGGCCCTCGCCTGCATGCCGAGGCGGGCGGCGCCGCAGAATCCGCAACCGGAACGGAGCCGATGCATCCGCTCGATGGTCTCGTCGGGGTCACTCGCCAGCGTACCCAGGTCGGCCAGCAGTTCGGCGAGTTCGGCACGAAGGAGACTGCGCAGCGCGCGCATGGTCGCGGTGTCGCCGGTGGCGGCGAGGGCCGCGTCGTCGTCCAGCACGTGGAGGCGCGGATCGACGCCGAGCATCGCCGCCAGCGTGTCGACCAGAGCCGAGATCCGGCAGGGTTTCTCCACGATGCCGGCGAAACCGGCGTCGATCAGCGACGCGCGGAGCCCCGTCGGCATCTCGGCGCTCGTCGCCAGCGCGGTCGCCGCCCGCGATGCGGCGGTATCGTCGTCGCGTAACGTCGTCAGCACGTCCACCGCGCCGCCGCGCGGCATGCGGCAATCGAGCAGCAACGCATCGAAGCGGATGGCCCGGGCGGACGCGAGCGCCTCGGCGCCGTCCTGCGCGACCGTGACGAGATAACCCTGGGTGCCCAATGCGCCGGCGAGAAACTGCCGGGTCGACGCATCGTCGTCGGCCACGAGGATATGCGGGCGCGCGATGGCGCCGGACGGCGCTGTAACGTCGTGTGACATGTAACGTTCCGTGTCGTTCATCTGAGTTTGGCAGAATGGCGGAGCATGGTTCAGGTATCAACCCGCACGTTCACCCTCCTGTTCGCCGCCTGGGCCGCTCTGGTCTGGGCCGGCGTCGCGTCGGCCGGATTGTCCGTGGACGCCGACACGATGCAGCTGCCCGGGCTCGAACTGCGCGGCATGCAGGCCGGCATCGATCCGGCGCCGGGCGGCAAGGGCGTCGCCGTGAAGCTCTCCGCCGACCGCGCCGACATCCCCGCGCTGGGATGGCGCAAGGTGGGGCTGGCACTCGCGGGCGATCTCGATCGCGACGAACTCGGTCGTTACGTGTTCGCGGGCACCGTTCGCCTGCGCGGCGCACCCGGCGGCGCGATGGGCAACGCGAACGTGCGCATGGTCGCCGACGACGCCGCGAATACGCTCGAGGTCTCGATCACCCAGGACAAGTCGCTCGCGCAGGTGGCGCTGCCGATCGACCAGCCCACGCACGCGCAGATCACGCTCAAGGGACTGCCCGCCGGGTGGCTGCAGGGTCTGCTCTCGACGGTCTGGTCCGGCAGGACGACTACGGGGCGCATCGATGCCGACCTGGCGCTCGACGTGCTCGATGGTGGCGTGCAGGCCGCAGGACAGTTCTCCCTTGACGGGGTCGGCTTCGACGCGCCCGGTGGGCGCATGGCCGGACACGCGGTGTCGGGCTCGGGCCGGCTGGGCCTCGACAGCCGGACCGACGGAACGTCCATCGATCTCGACGCCTCGTTGCGTGGCGGCGACATGGTGCTGGGTCCGCTCGCGGTCGATCTGCCCTCGCACGCGGTGCAGCTGACGCTGGCCGCGCGCGCGCAGAAAGGGGACGTCGCGATCCGTCGCCTCCGCGTCACGGACCCCGACGCCCTGCAACTGGAAGGCGAGCTGGCGTTCGCGGCGAACGGCGACCTGTCGAGCCTCAGGCTGGATCGCTTCAACGTGCGCCTGCCGGCGGCGTACGGTCGCTATGGCAAGGGACTGGGTCGACTCGCCGGCGTCGACACGCTCGCCGCCAGCGGCGAGGTGACGGGACAACTCACCATGGACCGGGGCTCCCTGACGGCGTTCAACGTCCAGACCAACGGGCTCGATCTCGCGTTCTCCGATGGTCGTCTGGGTATCGACGGCCTGCGCGGCTCGCTCGACTGGAGCGCGACCGGCGACCGGCCGGCGACGCGTCTCGGCTGGCGCGCGCTGCGCGTCTACACCATTCCCAACGGCGCCGCGGAAGGCACGTGGCGCAGCAGCGGCGGCGCGCTCCGGCTCGAAAAAGCGCTCGCCATCCCCGTGCTGGACGGTCAGCTACGCGTGCTCGGCCTGTCGCTGCGGCCCGCGGCGGGTACCGGCGAGCGCCTGCAGACGTCCCTCGCGCTGACGCAGATCGACATGGCCGCCTTCTGTCGCGCGATGGGCTGGCCCGCTTTCCAGGGCAAGCTAGGCGGCGCCGTGCCCTCGCTGCGCTACGTGGACGACCGCGTGGAGCTCGGTGGTGGGTTGTCCATCAACGCGTTCGACGGCTTCGTGGACGTGACGGGCATGACGCTCTCGCACCCGTTCGGTGATGCGCCGGTCCTCACGGGCGACATCGCCCTGCGCCAGCTCGATCTCGCCTTGCTGACCTCGGTGTTCGATTTCGGCAGCATCACCGGGCGACTCCACGGCGGCATCGACGACCTGAAGCTGGTGGGCTGGAAGCCCGCCGCGTTCCGCGCGAACCTCGTCGCCGATGAGGGAGGACGGATCAGCCAGAAGGCGGTGAACAACCTGACCTCGGTCGGTGGCGGGGGTATCGCCGGCGGCCTGCAGGGGGCCGTCATGAAGCTCTTCAAGACGTTCGGCTACAAGCGCATCGGCCTCTCGTGCACGCTCAAGGGCGACGTCTGCAGCATGGGCGGACTGGGGCCGGCGAAGGATGGCTACACTATCGTCGAAGGTAGCGGCCTGCCGCGTCTGACCGTGGTCGGTCACCAGCGCGAAGTCGACTGGCCGACGCTGGTGCGACGCCTCGAAGCCGCGACGCAGGGCGACGGGCCCGTCGTCCGCTGACACTCGAAACGGAGCAAGGAATGATGCGTAAACCATTGATCGTCTTCGGCCTGTTCGTGCTTGCCGCACTCGTCGGCTGCGTCACCATCAACGTCTATTTCCCCGAGGCCGCCGCGCAGAAGGCCGCCGATCAGTTCATCGGTACCGTGCTCGAAGACAGTGGCGCCGCGAAGCCAGCCTCGAAGGACGACAAGGTCGCGCCGCCGGCAGGCAAGCAGCCGTCCGCCTCGCTGCTCGATCTGGTCATCCCCGCGGCCCACGCGGCGGAGGCGCCCGATCTGCAGATCCGGACGCCCGAGACCGACGCGATCCGGCAGCGCATGACGTCGCGTTTCGGCGGCCAGCTGAAGACTCTGTTCAACGCCGGCGCCGTGGGCTTCACCGCCGATGGGCTGGTGGCCGTCCGGGACGCCGCCGCGGCACCGGGCGCGGATGGCGTGGTGTCCGAGGAAAACGCGGATCGCAACGCGCTCTACCAGGCCATCGCGAAGGCGAACGGCCACCCGGACTGGGAGCCCCAGATCCGCAAGACGTTCGCCGATGGCTGGATCCAGAAGGCGCCGCCGGGCTGGTATTATCGCGATGCCTCCGGCGCCTGGAAGCGCAAGTAGCATCCCGCCAGGAACGCATGCCGCCGGCGCGGCGCGTCCTCCCAGCCAGCCCGGGCCCTTGGCGGTCCGGGTTTTACGTTTTTGAGCGCATGACCGAATTCGAAGCCACCATCACCGACCTCAGCCACGATGGCCGGGGCGTCGCCCGTATCGACAACAAGGCCACGTTCGTTTCCGGCGCGCTGCCGGGCGAGCGCGTACTGCTGAAGTACCGCAAGCGGCACCGTAACTACGATGACGCGGAGATCGTCAGCGTCATCGAGGCCTCGCCCGACCGCGTCGAGCCGCGCTGCCGTCATTTCGGCCAGTGCAGCGGCTGCTCGCTGCAGCACATGGCACCCGCCGCGCAGATCGCGGCGAAGCAGCACGTGCTGGCCGAGAACTTCGAGCGCCTGGGCAAGGTGTCGCCGGAGAACTGGCTGCCGCCGCTGGTCGACCAGCCGTGGGCGTATCGTCGCAAAGGGCGGTTCTCGGTGCGCTACGTCGCGAAGAAGGAGCGTGTGCTGGTCGGCTTCCGCGAGGAATCCAATCCGCGCTTCGTCGCCGACATCGATACCTGCGAGGTGATCCATCCGGCCCTCGGGCCGAAGGTGGGCCTGCTCGCGACGCTCGTCGGCGGCATGGACGCGGCGCGCGACATCCCGCAGATCGAGTTCGCCGCGGGCGACGACACCGTGGCGCTGGTGTTCCGGCACCTGGCGCCGCTGTCGGAGCGCGATCGCGACGCGCTGGTCGCGTTCGGCAAGGCACATGGCTTCGCGATGTACCTGCAACCGGGCAACCACAGCAGCGTGCATCCCATCTGGCCGGAGTCGCCGCGTCTCGCGTTCGGCGTGCCGGCGGAGAACGTCGAGCTCGAGTTCCTGCCGCTCGATTTCGTGCAGGTCAATGCGGGCATGAACCAGCGGATGCTCGCCCGCACACTCGGGTTGCTCGATCCGAAACCGACCGACCGCGTGCTCGACCTGTTCTGCGGTCTCGGTAATTTCACGCTGCCGATCGCACGCTACGTCGCCGAGGTGGTGGGCGTGGAAGGCGAGCACGGCCTCGTCGAGCGCGCCGCGGCCAACGCGGCGCGCAACGGGCTGGGCAACGCGTCGTTCCGCGTCGCCAACCTGTTCGACGACCAGCGCAACGAGCCGTGGGCCACCCAGGCCTGGGACAAGATCCTGCTCGATCCGCCGCGCGCGGGTGCCGACAAGGTGCTGGAGTATCTTCCGCGCAAGGGCACCGACCGCATCGTCTACGTATCGTGCCACCCGGGCTCGCTCGCGCGCGACGCGGGCATCCTCGTCGAGAAGCATGGCTTCCGCCTCGTATCCGCGGGCGTGATGGACATGTTTCCGCATACCGCGCACGTCGAATCCATCGCGCTGTTCGAGCGCCGCTGACCGAGAGGCATCCATGGGCGTCGAAATCGAACGCAAGTTCCTCCTCGCCGGCGACGGCTGGCGCGCGCTCGTGGCACGCAGCGAGCCGATGGCCCAGGGGTACCTCGTCGGAGCCGCGGCCATCGCGGCCGGGCATGCGAAGTCTTCGGTGCGCGTGCGTATCTCGGGCGACCGGGCGTGGCTCAACATCAAGTCGGCCACGCTCGGCATCGAGCGCCACGAATTCGAGTACGCGATCCCCGCCGACGACGCGCGCCACCTGCTGCACGAACTCGCCGACGGTCGCGTTGAGAAGGTTCGCCACCATGTCATGGTGGATGGCGCACACTTCGAGATCGACGAATTCGCCGGCGAGAACGACGGGCTGATCGTGGCGGAAATCGAGCTGCCGTCGGTCGACGCGCCGTTCCCGCGACCGGAGTGGCTGGGCATCGAGGTCAGCGACCGCACCCGGTATTACAACGTCAACCTGATCGAGCGGCCCTATGCGCGCTGGTCGATCGCTGAACGCGAAGGCAGAGAGGCGCCCGCATGCTGATCATCGGACTCGCCGGTAGGGAGCTGGCACCGCACGAACACGGCCAGCTTCTGGCACCGGGCGTCGTGGGCGCCATCCTCTTCGCGCGCAACTTCGCCTCGCGGGAACAGGTGACCGCGCTCATCGCGTCGATCCGCGACGTCGCGGGGGACGATTTCCTCGTGTGCGTCGACCAGGAAGGCGGACGTGTCCAGCGTTTCCGCGACGGCTTCACGGCGTTGCCGCCCCTCGCCGCCATCGGTGCTTACTACGACAGGGATCCGGTGGAAGCCGTGAACCGCGCCGAGGAGCACGCGTGGATCATGGCCAGCGAAATGCGCGCCATCGGTGTCGATTTCAGCTTCGCGCCCGTGGCCGACGTGGGCCACGGCAACCGCGCCATCGGCAACCGTGCGTTCCACGCCGATCCGGAGATCGCCGCGGAACTCGTCCAGGCCTACGTTCGCGGCATGCACCTCGGCGGCATGGCCGCCGTGCTCAAACACTTCCCCGGTCACGGGTTCGTCCGCGAGGACACCCACGAGGCGGCCGCGGTCGACTCGCGCAGCAAGGCCGAGATCTTCGACGGCGACCTCAAGCCCTTCATCGCGGGCATCGAGGCGCACGCCGAAGCCGTCATGGCCGCGCACGTCACGTACACCGCCATCGACGACCAGCCGGCCGGCTACTCGCACGTGTGGATCGAGGAGATCCTTCGCGGCGAACTCGGGTTCCGGGGCTGCGTCTTCGGTGACGACATCAGCATGGCCGCCGCGGGCAGCGCCGGCGGCATCGCGGCACGCGCCGCGGCCAACCTCGACGCAGGCTGCGATCTCGTGCTCGCCTGTTTTCCCGACGTGGTTCCAGAGGCGATCGCCGCGGTCAAGGGCCGCCGTCCGTCGCCGGTCGAACGCATCGCACCGCTGCGCGGCGCGATCGGCTCGACCTGGGAAGGCCTCGTCGACAATCCCCAGCGCGAGCGATTCATCGCGCGCGTGACCGCACTGGAGTCCTGATCCTTCATGACCGCCGCTTCGCTCGACACCGCATTGCAGAACGCCGACCTCCTGTTCACCCGCGAACAGATCGACGCCGGGATCGCCCGCATGGGCCGCGACATCGACGCGGCGCTCGCCGGCGAACGTCCCGTGTTCCTCACGGTCATGCACGGTGCGCTGATCTTCGCGGGCCAGCTCGCGCTGCAGATCCGCACGGATCTTGAATTCGATTACGTGCACGCCACGCGTTATCGCGGCCAGACCAGCGGCAGCGATCTGCACTGGCTGCGCCGTCCCGAAGTGCCGCTGCACGACCGCACCGTGGTGCTGGTGGACGACATCCTCGACGAGGGTCACACGTTGAAGGCCGTGCGCGACGCCTGCCTCGACATGGGCGCGCGACGGGTGCTGCTCGCCGTGATGTGCACCAAGCTGCACGGTCGCCGCGCGCACGGCATCGAAGCCGATTTCAGCGGCGTCGACCTGCCGGACCGCTATGTCTTCGGCTACGGCATGGACTACCACGAGCAGGCCCGTAACCTGCCGGCCATCTACGCGCTCAAGGACTGATCTCATGAGCATCGACCTCGCCGTCATCGGCGGCAGCGGCCTCTACGCGTTCGAGGGCCTCGAGAACACCGAGCGTCATACCGTCGACACGCCCTTCGGTCCGGCGTCGGGCGACATCGTCGCCGGCACCTTCCGCGGTAAGCGCCTGGCCTTCCTGGCGCGCCATGGCGAGAGCCACACGGTGCCGCCGCACCGGGTGAACTACCGGGCCAACCTCTGGGCACTTCACTCGCTGGGCGCGCGCCGCGTCGTGGCGGTCAACGCCGTGGGCGGTATCCGCGACGACATGGGTCCGCGCGCGCTGGTCGTGCCCGACCAGATCATCGACTACACCCACGGTCGCTACACGAGTTTCAACGACGTGGAAGGGGCCGAGGTCCGGCACATCGATTTCAGTGAGCCGTACACCGCGAGCCTGCGCCACGCCATCGTGGCCGCGGCCCGTGCGGAAGGCCTGCCGGTGATCGACGGCGGCGTCCACGGAGTGACCCAGGGTCCCCGCCTGGAGACACGTGCCGAAATCGCGCGCATGAAGCGCGACGGATGCGATCTGGTCGGCATGACCGGCATGCCCGAGGCGGCGCTGGCCCGCGAGCTGGATCTGGAATTCGCATGCCTCGCGCTCGTGGCGAACTTCGCCGCCGGCGCGGGCGACGACGAGGAAATCAGCATCGAAGAGATCTTCGCCCACCTCGCCGCGGCCACGGCGAACGTTCCGCCGATCCTCGGACGCCTCCTGTCGATGGGGTGACCCGGGAAAGAGTCGCAGTTGCGCTTTGGGCTCAAACATGTTGATACTTCCGTCGCGCCGCGGGGGCAGGCCAAGGGGATCCATGGGGAACGCCTCGCCATCCGGTGCGCTTCCAGTCCATGTCCAGAGGTTTCCGCAATGCGTTTCGGTACGGTCAAGTGGTTCAACGATGCCAAGGGTTTCGGTTTCATCGCGCCCGAGGACGGTGGGGAGGACGTGTTCGTCCACTTTTCTGCGATCAATTCGAAGGGGTTCCGTAGTCTTCAGGAAGGCCAGCGCGTGCAGTTCGAAGTGACCCAGGGCCCGAAGGGTGCCCAGGCGTCGGGCGTCGAAGTCGCCGCGTAATCGCCGCCGTCGAGGCGTCGGTAAAAGCCCCGCGCGCAAGCGCGGGGCTTTTTTTGTCGCCGAAGAGACGTCGACGATCACGGCCGGTCCCAAGGAACGGGTGACCGCCTGGCTGTGCGGCGGGTCATTCCTACACCGCGTCGCGCGTCGGTCCGGTGGCTGGCGCGCCCCGGGATGCGCACAGTTTCCGGATGCGCCGGACCCGCGGTTCTTCCCTCGTCGAATGCCTTGTCGCCATCGCGGTCTTCGCCGTGGGCTCGTCGGCGAACGCGACCTGGATGATGCAGTCCATGGCGACGCACGCGCGTGCGTCGCGGCTGGTGGCGGCGGTGTCGATCGCGGGGTCGCTGGAAGCGCGACTCCGGCTAAATCGCGACGCCGCGCTCGCCGGTCGGTACGGCGACGCGGCACGGGCGCGCTCCGTCGATTGCGCCGCCGGGTGCGACGCCGCCGCCATCGCGGCTCTCGACCTGCACGCGTTCCAGCAGGCGCTCGCGACGCACATCGGTCCGGCGGCATCGGGTGCCGTGCGTTGCGGTGAACGGGCCTGCGCGATCAGGATCGCCTGGCGAGGACAGGCGATCGTCGACCGGCGATTTCGTCCGTGATGCGTCGGGCACACATCGGGGCCACGCTGATCGAATGCCTCGTCGGCCTCGGCGTCGCGGCCATCGTCGCGACCGTCGCGATGGTGTCGCTGTCGATGGCGGGCATCGCGTCGATGCGGCACGCGACGCGAATGCGGTCGGGCGACGCGGCGTGGCTCGCGCTCGCCGCCATCGCACGCGACCTGGCCGACGCGAGTCGCTGGGAAGGCTGCGATGGAACCATCGCATGCACCGCGGCGACGTCGCATCGCGGTCCAGCCGCTCTCGTCGTCACCATCGGCGGCACGCAGGTGTCGTGGTTCTCGGAAGACAGTTCCCTCGTTCGCTGCGACGCTACCTGCGAAACCTACCTTACCGGTGTCGCGCGCGCGTCGTTCCTCGCGGATGTCCCGCGGCGCGACGGCAACGTGCGACGCACGTGGCTCGCGGCGGCGCATGAAAATCGGGCGCTGGCGATCGAGGTCCGGTTGACCATGACGAACGGTCGCTCGTTCGCGCGCGTCGTCGGGCGGCGCCGTGCGCGCTGAGCGCGGCGCGATCCTCGTGGTGGTGCTGGCGGTGCTGGCGATGCTGTCGATCCTCGGCGCGGCGATGTCGGACGCGGCCCGTGCGCGGATGCTGGCGGCGAAGAGTTATCTGTGCGCTTCGAGCGCGGGGCGCGACGCGACGGGTGGCGAGCCGGCGGACGGGCATGCGACCATCGACGGTGGCGCGACAGGCGCGTCGTCGACTCAGGGTTTCCATGGATCGCAGACGGTTTCTCCAGGGGGCGACGATCGCTTCCGGCATGGCATTGACGACGCAGGGTTTCGCGAAGGCCGTTCCGGCTGCGCCCGCCGCGGGCGGCATGGTGCCGCGCGTCGTGTCGACCTGGGACTTCGGCGTCGCCGCTAACCAGGCGGCGTGGAAAGTGCTCTCCGCCGGCGGCCGCTCGCTCGACGCGGTGGAGCAGGGCGTCCGGGTGCCCGAGGCGGACCTGCGCAACCACAGTGTCGGCAAGGGTGGCTATCCCGATCGCGACGGCAAGGTGACGCTCGACGCGAGCATCATGGACGAACATGGCAATTGCGGCGCCGTCGCGGCGATGGAGCACATCGCGCACCCGATCTCCGTGGCGCGCCGCGTCATGGAGCGCACGCCCCATGTACTGCTTGTGGGCGATGGCGCCCTGCAGTTCGCGCTCGAACAGGGCTTTCCGCGCGAGGAACTGCTGACGCCGGATGCGGACAAGGCGTGGCACGAGTGGCTGAAGACGGCGAAGTACAAGCCGGTGGCCAATAGCGAGGTGAAAACCTACAACGCCGGTCCCGGCGGCACGCCCGGCGACGCGACCAACCACGACACGATCGGCATGCTGGCCATCGACGCGAAGGGCAACCTCTCCGGCGCCTGCACCACGAGCGGCATGGCGTGGAAGCTGCACGGGCGCGTGGGCGACAGTCCGATCATCGGCGCGGGGCTTTACGTCGACAACGAGGTGGGCGGCGCGACGTCGACCGGCGTGGGCGAGGAAGTGATCCGGAACGTGGGCAGCTTCCTCGTGGTCGAACTGATGCGTCAGGGCCGCTCGCCGGAGGACGCCTGCCGCGAAGCCGTCGAACGCATCATTCGTCGCAAGCCCGATGCCAGGGATCTACAGGTGGGATTCCTCGCGATGGACACGAAGGGCAACGTCGGCGCGTGGGCGATCCAGAAGGGGTTCTCGTACGCGGTCTGCGACGCGGCGAAGCAGGACACGCTGATTCCCGGCAAGAGCAGCTACTGACCATGGCGCTGCTCGAGGTCGCGGCCAATTCGGTGGCGTCCGCCTTCGCCGCGCAGGAAGGCGGGGCAGGGCGCGTGGAGCTCTGCGCGAGCCTCGACGAAGGCGGCGTCACGCCGTCGCACGGCACGATCGTGCTGGCGCGCGAAGGTCTGGATATTCCGCTCTACGTGCTGATCCGCCCGCGATCGGGCGACTTCGTCTACGAGAACGCCGAGGTCGAGGCGATGCTGGACGACATCGCGCACTGCCGCGCACTCGGCTGCGACGGTGTCGTGGTCGGCGCGCTGACGCCGGAGGGCGACGTCGATGCCGACGTCTGCGCGGCCTTCGTCCGCGCCGCCGGCGACATGGGCGTCACGTTCCACCGCGCCTTCGATCTGGTGCCGGATCGCGGCGACGCGCTCGAAACCGTGATCGACCTCGGCTTCGAGCGCGTGCTCACGTCGGGCGGCATGGCGAGCGCGGTGGCGGGCGCTCCGGCGCTCGCGAAACTCGTGGCGCAGGCCGGCGGCCGCATCGTGGTGATGCCCGGCGCGGGCATCGATCCAGATAACGTGCGGGCCCTGCGCGAGGCGACGCGCGCCCGCGAGTTCCACGCCTCGGCGAAGCGCCGGTTACCGTCGGCCATGCGTCGCGTACCGCGCGACACGCTCGGCATGGGCGCCGGCGAAACCCGCACCGACGTGGACACGGTGCGGGCGATCGTCGCCGCGCTGGCCTGATCGAACGGCCGGCGTATCAACGCAGGGGCACCAGACCGGCCGGCGTGGCGACCACGATCCGGCGGCCCGGCTCGGGCTTCACGTCGTGCAAGCCGGTGAGCGTGCCGAAGGCGGGAAGCATGCCGACGTCGCGATCGAAGACGAACGCGGGAAGGCGGTGTTTTCGCCAGCCGTCACGGACGGTCGCGCCGGGATGGACGTGGCCCGCCAGCGTGTAGCCGGCGTCGTGGCGTTCCGGGTGGTGGGCCAGCAGGAACGGCGCGACACGCAGGCGCTGCGGTCGCACCGCGATGCCGAGCGACGCGACGTCGAAGTGCCGATCGTGATTGCCGGCGATGAGCTGGATATCGATCGCCGGATGTCGTGCGCGCCACGCGCGAACGCGCGCGACCCAGGCGCTGCGCTCCGTCGCGTCGCCGTGCACGAGGTCGCCGAGCACCATGAGCGTATCGGGAGAGAACGTGGCGATGAGGCCGTCGAGCCGCTCGATGTCGTCCTCCGTATCGCCGCTGGGTACCGCGATGCCGGCCCGGCGGAACACGGCGCCCTTGCCAAAGTGGACATCGGCGACCATGAGCATGCGTCGCGCGGGCCAGAACAGGGCCCGCTGCGCGTGCAGGGTCACGCGTTCGCCGGCGATCGCCATGTCGTGCGTCATCATTCGTCCGCCCCCGCTTCGAGCGAGGCGAGCATGCGCTCCACGCGGCTCTTCCAGTCGTCCATGGCGATGCCGCCGCGCAGGCGTTCGACCCACAGCGGGAACGCGAGGGGACTCAGGCGCTTCGTCTCGTGCCAGAGCACGCGGGAGCGGGCGACGCGCAGCAGGCAGGCGCGCAAGCGCGAATAGTCCAGCTGCTGGTCGAGGACTTCGCGTTCGGCCTGCCACAGCAAGGGGTGGTCCGGATCGTGTCGCCGCAGCACGTCGAAGAGCAGACCGCTGGAGGCCTGCAACTGCCGAAGCGTCTTGCCCTGCGCGGGATATCCGTTGAAGACGAGGCCGGCGACGCGCGCGATCTCGCGGAACTGTCGCCGGGCGAGTTCCGACAGGTTCACGCTGGCACGGATGTCCGCGCGCAGTCCCCAGGGATGCAACAGTCGTCGCATCGTCTCCGCGTCGAGCACGGGCATGCGGGCGGCCGTGATGGTAAGGCCGTAATCGTTCACCGCGTAGCCGTAGTCGCCGGGTTGCAGTCGTGCGAGACGGTAGGCGAGCACCGCCGCCAGACCCTCGTGCGCGAGCCGTCCGGCAAAGGGGAACACGAAGAGGTAATCCCCTTCGCGCGTTCGCGTGCGCTCGCAGAGCGTGTCGCCCGGCTCGGGGATCGACGAGCGATTTTCCTGCACGGCGAGCAGCGGACGCAACGCGCGCATCTCCGCCGAGCCCGTGCCGCCACCCGCGAGCGTATCGCGCAATTCGTCCGACAGTTCGCCGGACAGGGGCATGCGGCCTCCCATCCAGCGCGGGACCCCGCCGCGCCGGTTCGGTGCCGCGCGCACGTAGGCCGTCATGTCGCGAACGCGCACGAGTTCGAGGTGCCTGCCGGCGAAGAGGAAGCGGTCACCGGGTCTCAGTCGCGACACGAAGCTCTCTTCGACGGTGCCGAGGCGGGCGCCCTTCATGTAGCGCACGGCCAGCGTGCCGTCGGACGTGATGGTGCCGATCGACAGCCGGTGCATGCGCGCGATGCGTCCGCTATCGACATGGTAACGATCCCCGGTCCGCACCAGCTTCTGGTACTCCGGGTAACTGGCGAGCGCCGATCCGCCCGTCTGCAGATAGAAGAGCACCGCGTCGAATCGCTCGCGCGGCAGCTGGGCATAAGCGAGCGACGAGGTGATCTCGCGGTACGCGTCGTCGGCGTCGAACCCGCCGCCGAGCGCCATCGTGAGCAGGTGCTGCGCCAGGACGTCGAGGCAGCCGCGCATCGGGCGCCTGGGCTCGAGATGACCGGTCTCCAGCGCATGGCGCGCCGCCGCGATCTCCGCGAGTTCGAGCAGGTGCGTCGGCACGCAGAGAATACGCGACGGCATGCCCGGCTGATGACCGCTACGGCCCGCCCGCTGCAGCAGTCGCGCGACGCTCTTCGGGCTGCCGATCTGCACGACACGCTCGACGCTGGAAAAATCGACGCCCAGGTCGAGGCTCGACGTCGCGACGACGCAGCGCAGCGCGCCGACGCGCAGACCTTCTTCGGTGGCGAAGCGGAGTTTGGGATCGATGGAGCCGTGGTGCAGGGCGAGCGTCGATGGCGACTCGGGCCAGACGGACGACAGCGCCTCGTGCCATAACTCCGCCTGCGAGCGGGTGTTGGCGAAGACCAGACTGCTGCGCGCGCCGAGTACCGCGTCGAGCACGCGCGGCAGCTGTGAAAGACCGAGGTGCCCGGCCCAGGGAAAGCGTTCGCCCGCCTCCGGCAGCGCGGTTTCGATCAGCGTCTTCTTCGCGGCGCCGCCGCCGATCAGCACGCCGTCGCCGGCCAGCGCGTGCAGGGCTTCGTCGAGGTTGCCCAGCGTCGCGGAAAGTCCCCACGTGCGCAGCTCGGGCAGCCAGTGACGCAAGCGCGCGAGCCCGAGCTGGAGCAGCGTGCCGCGCTTGTTGCCGATGAGCTCGTGCCATTCGTCCACGACGATCCCGCGCAAGCGCGCGAAGCGCTCGCGGCCATCCGGGTAGCTGAGCAGCAGGGCAAGGCTCTCCGGTGTCGTGACCAGCAACTCGCACGCGCCGCGACGAAGTTTCGCGCGCTCGGCGCTGCCACTGTCGCCCGTCCGGCGCAGCACGCGCCACGGTAGCTCCATCGCGTCGACGGCGGCGGAGAGATGTTGCGCCGTGTCCGTGGCGAGCGAACGAAGCGGCGTGATCCAGAGCAGCTGGAGACCCGTCTGCGGGCGCAGCGCGGCATCGATGAGCGGACCGCCGACGGCGGCCAGCGTCTTGCCGGTGCCGGTGGGTGCGTGGATCAGACCGTTCTGGCCGTCGCGCCACGCGCGCCACGCGGCACGCTGGAACGGCGCCGGGCGGCGTCCCTGCGTCGCGAACCACGCCACGAGGCGTGCTTCAGCCCGTCGCCAGGCGGCGGAGGTCGTCGAGCTTGTCGGCATCGCGGATCGCGAGGTCGGTTCGCCAGCGCAGGATGCGCGGAAAGCGCACGGCGACGCCGGCCTTGTGTCGTCCCGAGGCCTGGATGGCTTCGAAGGCGAGTTCGAAAACGTGCGTGGCTTCGACCGACCTCACGGGGCCGAACCGGTCGATCGTATGTGCCCGGATCCAGCGGTCGAGGCGTCCGATCTCGGCATCGTCGAGGCCGGAGTACGCCTTCGCGACGGGTACGAGCGCGTCGCCGTCCCACACGCCGAACGTGTAGTCGGTGAACAGGCCCGAGCGCCGGCCATGACCGGGCTGCGCGTACAGAAGCACCGCGTCGATCGTGTACGGATCGACCTTCCACTTCCACCAGTCGCCGCGCTTGCGACCCACCCGGTACGGCGAGTCGAGTCGCTTCAGCATCAGGCCTTCGGTCCGCCGTTCACGCGATTCGGTACGCACCGTCGTGAGCGCGGACCACTCGCTGGCATCGACGGCGGGCGACAGCATGAGCGTCGGGCCGCGGCCTTCGATCAGCGCGGCGAGGGACGCGCGTCGCTCGGACAACGGCCGCTCGCGCAGGTCGATGCCATCGAGTTCGAGCAGGTCGTAGGCCATCAGCCGCACGGGGGTGTCGGCGAGCAGCTTCGCTCCGGGCTTCAGCTTGCCGATGCGTTTCTGCAGCGCCGCGAAGGGCAACGGGTGCGCCTCGTCGGGCGTCCAGGCGAGAATTTCGCCATCGAGAACGCAACCGGGGGCGAGGTCGGCGCCGGCGAGCTCGATCTCGGGAAAGCGGCCGTCGAGCCGTTCCTCGCCACGCGACCAGATGAGCACATGGTCTTCGCGACGCATGACCTGCGCGCGTATGCCGTCCCACTTCCACTCGGCGAGCCAGTCGGCCGTCGGGCCGAGCGCCGTGACGTCCTGCTCGAGCGGCGAGGCGAGGAAGAACGGATAGGGCCGCTCCCCTGCATGCTCGTCCGGACGTTCGGGGCCCGCCAGCGCGGCGAACGCCTCGGCGCCGGGCTTCCAGGTGCCGCTGAGTCGATGCGCGATGAGGTCGGTCGGCAACTGCGCCCATTGCGCGAGCGCCTGCACCACGAGCCGGTGCGAGACGCCGACGCGCAGGGATCCGGTCAGCAGCTTGTTGACGAGGAAGACCTGCTCGCGCGGCAGGCCGCGCCACCATTCGCGCAGCACCTCGATCCGTTCGGCGGATTCCATCCGGCCAAGCGATGGGAGGCGGGCCTCCATCCACACGTGCAGCGCGGCGTCCTCGCGGCTATCGTCGTCGCGCGGAAGCATCAGGGCGATGGTTTCCGCCAGATCGCCGACGTGCTGGTAACAGTCGTCGATGAGCCAGTCGGCATACCCGGTTTCGGCCGCCAGCGCGCTGCGCAGCTCGGTCGACGTCGCGGTGCGTTTCAGCTTGCCGCCGCCGAGTACATAAACGGCCCACGCCGCGTCCTGCGCCGGGGCGTCCGCGAAGTACGCGGTCATGGCGTCGCGTTTCGCCGACGTGGACGACGTGCGGTCGAGCGCTTCGAACAGCGTCGCGAAGCGGCGCATCAGTCGCCTTCCTCGCTGCTGCGAAGGTCGGGCATCGATCCGCCGAGGGAGCGCAACGGGAAGGCGTCGTGTCCGGTGTCGCGCAGGTGACGGATCAGCGCTTCGCCGTCGCCGTGCGTCACGTAGATGCGCTTCGCGCCGCAGTCTTCCACGCTGCGCAGCAGGCCCGGCCAGTCGGCGTGGTCCGAAACGACGAAACCGCGATCGTAGCCACGCCGGCGGCGCGCGCCACGCACCTGCATCCATCCCGAGGCGAAGCCGGTCGACGCCTTGCCGAAGCGCCGCATCCAGGTGGACCCCGCCGCCGAGGGTGGCGCCATGATCAGTTCGCCGGCGAAATCCTTTCCTCGCGCGGACTCGCTGACCGGCGCCGTCGGCAGCATGCGTACGCCCGCCTCGCGATAGGCTTCGACGAGCCGGAGCATCGCGCCGTGCAGGTGCACGGTGCGGTCGGTGCGCGTGGCGAGTTCGGCGAGCACGCGCTGGGCCTTGCCCAGGGCGTAACAGAACAACACCGCCGCCACACCGCGCTCGCGACATTCGTCGAGCCAGCCGAGCATGTCGTCGACGACCTCGCTCATGGGCGGCCAGCGATAGATCGGCAGTCCGAACGTCGACTCGGTAACGAAGACGTCGCAGGGCACGGGCTCGAACGGCTCGCAGGTCGGATCCGGGTCGCGCTTGTAGTCACCCGACACCACGGCGACCTTGCCACGTCCTTCGATGCGGACCTGCGCCGCACCGAGGATGTGGCCGGACGGGTGCAGCGAGATCACGGTGTCGCCGAGCGGAAAGCGTTCCGACCATGCGTGCTCGCGGATGTCCGAGCCGGCGCCGAGACGCTCGCGCATCAACGCGCCGCCCGCGCTGGCCACGTGATAGAGCGCGGAGCCCGAGCGCGCGTGGTCGCCGTGCGCATGCGTGACGACCGCGCGCGCCACCGGTTGCATCGGATCGATGAAGAAGTCGCCCGCCGGACAGTAAAGGCCTTCGGGACGGGGTAGCAGCAGGTCGCTGTCCATGGCCTCGAAGGTAGGGGGCGGTTCGTCAACGGCGCGAAAACGCCGCGCGCATTCGTCAGGCGACGAACTGGAGGCGGGCCAGTTCCGCGTAGAGGCCGCCCTCGGCCAGCAGGCTCTCGTGCGTGCCTTGCGCGACGATGCGGCCGTGCTCCATCACCACGATGCGGTCGGCACGCTGGACGGTGGCGAGCCGGTGCGCGATGACTAGGGTGGTGCGGCCCTTTTCGAGGCGTTCGAGCGCGTGCTGGATGGCGGCTTCGGACTGGGCGTCGAGGGCGGAGGTCGCTTCGTCCAGCAGGAGCAGCGGCGCGTCGCGCAGGATCGCCCTCGCGATGGCGATGCGCTGCTTCTGTCCGCCGGAGAGGCGGACGCCACGCTCGCCCAGGGCGGCCTCGTAGCCGTCGGGCAGCGCACCGATGAAGCCGTCGGCTTCCGCGAGGCGCGCGGCGTCGCGCACCTCGTCGTCGCTCGCGCCGGCACGTCCGAAACGGATGTTGTCGGCGGCGGAGCCACCGAAGATCACGGTTTCCTGCGGCACGAGCGCGATCGCGCCGCGGAGTTCGGGCAGGGCGAGGGCGCGCAGGTCGACGCCGTCGAAGCGGATCGCGCCCGCGAGCGGGTCGTGGAAACGGAGCAGCAGGCTGAACACCGTGCTCTTGCCGGCGCCCGACGGGCCCACCAGTGCGACGGTCTCGCCCGGCGCGATGTCGAGGTCGAAATCCGTCAGGGCCGCGACGTCCGGGCGCGACGGGTAACGGAACTCGACGTGGTCGAAGCGGAGTGCCCCCGTGACCGGACGCGGAAGCGGTTCCGGTGCGTCGGGCGTGCGGATGTCGGCCTTCTCGGCGAACAGCTCGCCGATGCGCTCCATGGCGCCCGCGGCACGCAGGACGTCGCCCCAGACTTCCGACAGGCCGGCGACCGAACCGGCGGCGAAGATGGCGTAGAGCACGAACTGGCTGAGCACGCCTGGGGCGAGGTCGCCCGCGATGACGTCGCGCGCGCCGGCCCAGAGCACCAGCGTGATCGCGCCGAAGATCAACACGATCACCGCGGCGGTGAGCAGCGAACGCATGCCGATGCGCCGGCGCGCGGTCGCCAGCGCGAGCGCGATGGCGCTGGCGTAGCGGCGGCTCTCGATCGGTTCGCGTGCATAGGCCTTCACCGCCTGTGCCGCGTTGAGCGTCTCGTTGGCGACGGCGGCGGCATCGGCGATGCGGTCCTGGCTGTGGCGCGAGAGCGCCTGCACGCGGCGGCCGAAGATCAGGATGGGTAGCATCACCGCGGGAATGACCAGGGCGGTCAGGCCCGCGAGGCGTGGGCTCGTCCAGGCCATGGCCGCGGCGGCGCCGATCAGCATCACGGCGCTGCGCAGCGCGACGGAGATACCCGACCCGACGAGCGTCTGTACCACTTCGGTATCGGTGCCGAGGCGCGAGGTGAGCTCGCCGA
>Ga0102591_1000731_pt1 | contig 55889 bp, 47 predicted proteins | sample AraplaCol_mCL_r2_2_FD_76860 | JGI IMG/M metagenome (GOLD analysis project Ga0102591, IMG submission 76860) | Arabidopsis root microbial communities from North Carolina, USA - plate scrape MF_Col_mCL_r2 (SPADES assembly) (version 2) | ecosystem: Host-associated > Plants > Roots > Endosphere... | reverse complement strand
ACTGCTCAAGCGCGCTGCGCCGCGGCTGAAGGTCCTGGGACACAGCGAGATTCCTGAAACGCACACGATCCGCATCGGCTCCATCATCGGAGGCACGGCATGAACGTCAAACGCTTTACCGCCCGCAGTTCCCGCGAAGCCATGGCCCTGGTCCGCCAGGCCTTTGGAGACGACGCGGTCGTGCTCTCGAACAAGCCGTGCCCGGAAGGGGTGGAAGTGCTCGCGATGGCGCCGGAAGGCATGTCGCAGATCGAGCGCGTCGCCGCCCAGGCGCCGCGGGCCGCGCAGGCCCAGCGCCAGCAGCCGGCCGCCCAGCCGCAGCGCCAGGAGGCGCAGCCGCGCCAGGCGCTCAAGCAGCGTCTGGCCGGTTCGCCGCAGCAGCAGCGCGCGGAGCCGGGCTTCGGCGGCTCGCATGCCGGATCCAATGCAGGCTTGAATTCGGGCTCGATTGGTGACGACGTGAACGCGATGGCGATGAGCACGCTGTCCTTCCAGGACTACGTGCGCGAGCGCATGCTCAAGCGCCGCGCGGCCGAGATGAACGGCCAGCCCGACCCGCTGATGGACGAGCCGGCGCAGCCGGCGTTCTCGGCGGCGCAGATGGAGTCGGTGGCCTCGATGGCGGCGCAGCGCGACCAGCGCGCGCGTGCCGCGATGCAGACGCTGGGCGCGCGCCGCGTGGACGAGCGCGCCCATGAACCCGCGCCGGCACCCGCGCCGCGCGTCGTGCCGCCGGTACTGCGCGACGAGATCCGCATGCAGCAGCCGGTGCAGGACCTGGGCGGTATTGGCGGTGGTTTTGGCGGCATGGGCGGCCATCCGCTGAACGACATGCCGTCGTCGCGCCGCGAGCAGGAGATGATGACCGAGCTGCGCGCGATGAAGGGCATGATCGAAGAGCGCTTCGGCGCGCTGGCCTTCATGGAGAAGCTGCAGCGCCAGCCGGCGCAGGCGCGGCTGACGCAGAAGCTGCTGGACGCCGGGTTCTCGCCGGCGCTGGTGCGCAAGCTGGTCGAGGGCCTGCCGGCCCAGGTGACCGGGGAATCGGAATCGCAGGCGTGGGCGGCCAACGTGCTGTCGCGCAATGTGCAGACGGCCGAGCAGATGGCGCCGCTGGAGGACCAGGGGGGCGTGTTCGCGATGATCGGTTCGACGGGCGTGGGCAAGACCACGACGACGGCCAAGATCGCGGCGGCCTTCGCGACCAAGTACGGCGCGAGCCAGCTGGGTCTGATCACGCTGGATGCCTACCGGATCGGCGCGCATGAGCAGCTGCGCGCGTACGGCCGCATCCTGGGCGTGCCGGTGCACACGGCGCATGACCGCGCGTCGCTGGAAGACCTGCTGGAGCTGCTGGCGGGCAAGAAGATGGTGCTGATCGACACGGCTGGCACGGCGCAGCGCGACAGCCGCACCGCGGAGCTGCTGGAGATGCTGGCTCACAAGAGCATCAAGCGCATCCTGGTGGTGAACGCGGCGCAGCAGGGCGAGACGATCGAGGACGTGGTTGGCGCGTGGCGCGGCGCGCAAGCGCAGGGCGTGATCCTGTCCAAGCTGGACGAGGCGGTGAAGCTGGCCCCGGCGCTGGACACGGTGATCCGTCACAAGCTGCGGGTGCTGGGCGTGACCAATGGTCAACGCGTGCCGGAAGACTGGCATCGCCTGTCGTCGCAGGCGCTGGTGCAGCGCGCGCTGCGCAGCCACGGCCAGTCGGCTTGGCGGATGGACTCGTCGGACGTGAATCTGATCTTCACGGCGGGGTCGGTCGGTGCCTCGGGCGGCGCGGCGTCGCCGATGGGCATGAACTGACGATTTGCCAAATCACCGCTGAAGTTCTAGAAAAGGGGAAGGGCTCAGGCTCTTCCCCTTTCGCCGTTGGCGGCGCGTTCGCGCGCCATTCATCTCGCTGACGACGTCATGAACGAAGACGCTGGAGCCGCGGGGCCTGGCGACGAGGGCAGGGGACCGGACGAGAAATGCGGGGTGTTTCCCCCTTTCAATTCCGCGTCGAAGGGGGGCCCCCGGGGCGAAACTTCCGGTAACGGCTCCGGCATTGCGGGTTCTTCCGATGGAGGAAAACGCGTCCGGGGCGGATAACGAAAGACGGACACAGAGCAGCCCAATGCGCGACTTCAGCAATGCTCCCAAGGATCAGGCCGATGGCCTGCGGCGCTTGTTCGCGACGGCCCGCGTGCGCGTGGTGCCGGTGGTGAGCAACCCGCATGTGATGGGCAGCGGCGCGCTGCTGGAAGGCATGTGCGCGGCGTTCAGCGAGCTGGGCCTGCACACGCTGGTGGTGGACGCCGGCGAGCAGGCCTCGGCGCCTTCCGACCTCGCTGCGGTCGACCTTGCCGCCTGCGTCGAGCCGCTGTCCGCGAAGGTCTCCTTCCTGGCCGCGCGCGGCCTGCCGCTGCGCTACATCAACGCCAATGGCTCGGCGGCGCAATTCCTCGAAGCCGTCACCGACGCCGCCCCGTTCGCCGACGTGGTGCTGCTGCACGCCAGCGCTGCCGAGCTCAGCCGGGTGCTGGTCTCGCGCGAGGTGCGTCCGGTGCTGCTGGCCGACACCGACGTGCAGAGCGTGACCTGCGCCTACGCCGGCATGAAATGGTTGACGCAGCGGGCGGGCCTGATGGTCTACAGCCTGCTGCTGGCCTGCAACCCGCAGCTGCGGCTGGCGGAGCGGATCGCGCAGCAGCTTTCGAGCTGCGGCGATGGCTTCCTCGGCGCGGTGCTGCGGGAGTGGGCCTGCCTGGATCCTCGCCAGCCGGTGAGCGCGCCCCTGACGCACGAGATGCGGCACATGGCGCGTGAATTGCTGCTGGCGTCGGTGCCTGGCGCCGCGCTGGACAGCGCCGCCGAGGCGATGCCGCTGCGTCCGCGGCCGATGTGGCAGCCCAAGGCCGGCCGCGCCCCGCAAGGCGTGACCCTGGCGGCGCATTGACGCGGATGGGAGACGAGACGATGTACACCGCCAAGGGACAACTCGACAACAACTCGCTGATCCGCCAGTACAGCCCGCTGGTGCGCCGGCTGGCGCATCAGATGATCGCGAAGCTGCCGGCCAACGTGGAGCTGGACGACCTGATCCAGGTCGGCCTGATCGGTCTGACGGATGCGCTGTCGCGTTTCGACACGGCGCAGGGCGTGCAGTTCGAGACCTTCGCGACGCAGCGCATCCGCGGCGCGATGCTGGACGAGCTGCGCGGCAGCGACTGGATGAGCCGGGGCAACCGGCGGCAGCAGCGCTCGATCGAGAGCGCGGTGCACAAGCTCGAGCAGAAGCTGGGCCGTCCGCCGCAGGAGTCGGAGATCGCGGCGGAGATGGGCATCACGCTGGCCGAGTACCAGGAGATGCTGGGCCGGGTGCGCGGGACGCAGCTGGTGTACCTGGAGGACATCTCCGGGGGCGACGACAGCGACGACTACCTGGACCGGCATGTCGGCGACGAGTCGGCGGATCCGATGTCGATGCTGCGGGATCACCGCATGCGCGAGGCGCTGGTGGAGGCGATCAAGAACCTGCCGGAGCGCGAGGGCTACGTCATGTCCATGTACTACGAACATGACATGAACCTGAAAGAGATTGCCGCGGTGCTGAAGGTGACCGAATCGCGGGTGTGCCAGCTGCACAGTCAAGCGATTGCACGGTTGCGCGTGAAGCTGCGCGACTGGTAAAAGGGCCCGAGACGGCCGCTGTCCCTGGTGGTCGAAGAACCATGAGGGGAGTGGCTGATGTGGGACTCGTGGCGCGGGCGCGCCGGGAAGGTGGCGCCTGAGGGGCCGGAGGGGCGGGCCGAGGGCGGTCCGCGCGAACCGGCGATGCCAGGCAGGACGGAGACGGTGGTCCGGGAGCTCTCGGGCGGTGTCTCCAAACTGGGCCGCGACGCGGCCGAGGTGCGCGGGCTGCTGGAGGACACGCAGAAGGTCGTGACCTCGCAGGCGCAGGCGATGCAGGCGCTGGGCGGCGAGCTCGAGCACGTGCGGCACGCGCAGGACGCGATCAATCAATCGACGAACCAGACCCGCGAGGCGGTGGATCGCGCGCGCGCGGCGCTGGCCGGGGTGGGCGACGAGGTCGGCGGGATCGTGGCGACGCTGCGGCAGGTGAGCGACGCGGCGTCCGAGATCACGAAGATCGCGTTGCAGACGCGGCTGGTGGCGTTCAACGCGTCGGTGGAGGCCAAGCGCGCGGGCGAGGCCGGGCGCGGCTTCGGGGTCGTGGCCGATGCGGTGAAGGACCTGGCGGCGCAGGTGGAGGCCTCGTCCAAAGCGATCATGGGCACGGTGGGGACGCTGGACACGCGGATCGAGAGCTTCAGCCGCGAGCTGCGGGCCGATGGCGCGGGCGGGGCGGGGCAAAGCAAGATCCATCAGGCGTTCTCGGACGTGGAGGTCGATGTCGACCTGATCGCCAAGTCCGCGCGGGAGAGCCAGACGACGACGCAGCAACTGGCGGAGCGCTCGGGCGAGCTGGGGACGGAGATCCAGCAGGCGATGCGCAAGCTGGAGGCGGCATTCGCGTGCAGCGACCGTTTCCTGCGGCTGAGCGAGCAGATGATCGAGCAGATCGCGTCGAGCGGCGTCGAGGTCGAGGACTCGCCCTACATCCAGGCGGTGCAGGAGGCGGCGGGGGAGATCTCGCGGCTGCTGGAGCGCGCGGTGCGGGACAAGCGGATCGATCTGCCGTCGCTGTTCGACGAGCAATACCAGCCGATCGCCGGGACGGATCCGCAGCAATTCACGACGAGATTCACGCAGATCGCGGACCAGCTGTTTCCGGAGGTCCAGGAGCGGGTGCTGTCGTTCTCGAACAAGGTGGTGTTCTGCATCGCGGTGGACCGCAACGGGTATGTCGCGACGCATAACAAGCGCTACTGCCAGCCGCAGCGGCAGGGGGATACGGCGTGGAACACGGCGAACAGCCGGTATCGGCGGATCTTCAATGACCGCACGGGGCTGGCTTCAGCGAGGAATCAACGCCCCTTCCTGTTGCAAACCTACCGCCGGGACATGGGCGGCGGGAATTTCGTGCTGCTCAAGGAGGCATCCGCCCCAGTCACCGTTGCCGGGAGGCATTGGGGTGGGGTGAGGTTGGCGTTTGGGTTCTGAGCATTGAGCCGACCCGCACGAGGGACTCGACTGATGAATTGAAGTGTTCCGGCCTCCGGTTTCCCACTGCAATGGTGGGAGCGGAGGCCGATTTGCGTTGATGCGCGGCGCACTTCATTCAATTGATCAATTCTGGTCTCGCCATGAAATTGACTTGTTTAAGGGAGCTAAATGCCCGAATTCAAGTCATGACATCGATTTTCGGTCTGCCTAGACTGGAAGCCTCAGCCGCTACGCCACTTTTTCAGCGCCTGCGGAAGTGGATGCCCTTTTTCCAGTATGAGCTGGACCCGGCCTTCTCCCCGTGAAAAGTACGCCACGTTGCGTGGACGTCTCGCATTCGCGCATGCTATTGATGGCGATGCGGTCCGAGTTCTCTTGCGGCGCTACGGTTTCAATAATATCGACGAGGTCCAGTAAACGGATTCAAGTGGGGTAACTAGAGACTTCGGTAGGTTCGACCAAATTTGCTAGAGATCTGAGTAATTTTCAGTTTTGATCCGGAGGGCAATAATTTGTCCCAGGTGCTCAAAACACTCAGCGCAACGTGTCACCGCCTGGTGACCTCTCATTGCTCCGTTCTTCGGGCGAGATGGACTTCTCCGTGAGGAAGGTCGCACGTTCGCGTTGCGTGTTTTGACATCTCGCCCACCCTCCGCATTGGATGCTTTGGATGGGTATCCCTCAACTGCTGTTAATTGAAGGAACCTGATCATGTTGACCGAAGAGTTCATGGACGCCGTCGCAAGGGGCGGTACTGCCATCTCCGAGCAGCTTGCCAAGCAGAAGCACGAAATGGAATTGGAGAAGCGCGAGGCGGGCGATGACACCCCGCGCGTTCCGCTCCTGGAGCGCAGGCCGCTCGAAACCTCCAGCGATGAAACCCTCGAGGTGCTTCGCGTCGCGGCCGGAAACCCCTATCGCTACGAATCGCCCCAGCCTGGCCGCGGCCATGCACGACCGCTCGTGCTCCGCCGCTCAACTTCGGTCGGCGAAGCGATGGCCAATGTGCGCAATCGCCTGACCTATATCACCGCGCTGGTGCAGGAGTTTGACGTCCCCATGGAAGTCCGCCTCGGCCCCCACAGTCATCTGCGCGATGTGGTCGTCGATCTGATTCACGAGGCGACCAGCTTCTACTCGGTGGTCGAGATGGCGGCTATTCAGGAGAACAGCTACCAGCTTCAAAGCTGCGCGCAGTCGAAGTAATGGGAGCGCGCAGACCTTTCTTCATACCAAAGAGCCATCCGCGTCCGAAGAGACGACGAATCTGGCTGCGAAGAGAAAACGAGTGTCCACGCGGGAGCGTGAGGCACTCGTTTCATTTTGGGGCGGAAGAAAAATCAGCGCGTTTGAGAATCCTTGCTTGATGAGTGCTTCGGGCGCATGACCAGGCGTTTCGCCTGAGCATCGAGTTCCGAGCTGTGATAGAGGTCCAGGCACTTCAGAAGGTTGAATTGCTGGCCTGGAGATTCGGCTTCGGCGAGCGGGTTTCGATAGTCTCTTGCTAGGAAGCGATCGACGAGTTGCTTCATTGCGTCAGGCGCATGGTCCAGGTCGTATTCGGTCCAATCGCGCAGCGCGCTGACGGTACTTGCAGCGTCAGACGCTGCTGCTGAATTCTGCCGATATGCCGTCGCCACGCAAGTGGCGAGAACCATATCCTTATAGTTTTGAAGATGAGTCCGCAAGGGCGCTTGAGGAGCGCTCGTCCGTGGAGTTTGCGGCTGGGCCAGTGCAGAGATCGACGACAGTAAAACTGCACTGAGTAGCGAGCGAATGGCGATCACGGGAGACTCCAAAGGTTGATGCGGTCGGTTCGGCAATTCGCACCCGGTTCGTTGAAATAACGAACCTTACGAAAGCGACCTGCGGTACGCACATGACTTTCGTCGCCTTTTTGTGGTTCCCGAATGTGGTTTGGACCCCTTGGGTGATTTGCCCATCGAGCCTGTGCGTGAAGAGTTGCGACATTCAAGTCATTTTTAATAGCAACTTCCTGATATCTGTTGGCAATTTGAAGTCGAACTCCTGATTCGAATGATCTGCTTGGACCGCTGTATCGCCTTGACGAACGGCAAGCGAAAATCTCTGTCGGCATGTTTTTGCCTACTTCTTTGGGATCCGCTGCCTTGGGTATGCAATTGAAGTCGAAATCAGTCTTCGATAAGCTGGCGCAGATTCGTAAGGTGACTTTAAGGTATTGCTTATCCCTTCCCAGTGGATCCGCTGGGAGGATTTGTAGTAATGGATGAACTATTAGGTGAGACGAGCCATCATGGAACCGCTGATCAAGAGTGTTTTCTTCTACTTTTTACCCGGGCTCATGGCCGCCGGCCCATATTGGGCCATCTGGCCCATTCGTCGCAGCCTGATTGATGTGATCGCTGCTGTCGCCGGCTCGGCCATGTGTGTGCAAGGAATCGCGCGTATTGCTTCATCCTTCTGTGAGTCTTTCCTGGGTGGAACGATGATGTTTGGCCAATGGGGTGAGGTTGCATCCATCGGCACTCTGAGCCTTATGGGAATTACTCTCGGGGTATTGCTGGGTCGCCATTGCGACCGCTGCGGACCGGGCTATTACCCGTTTAGTCCAATTCCCGTTCGTTAAAATATCGTTGAAGGACCAAGCGATGAGATCATACTTTGACCTTGATGGTGGATGAATCATGGAGACGCCAAGCGGCGTCTCCTTCCTGACGCCAATTGGAGGCTCCATGGCCGATTTCGCACAAATAGGAATTGATGGTGCGATTCTATTGATGCCTGGGCTCGCTGCACTTCTTGCGTATTCGGCATGGGTAAGGCGGGTTCCCGCAAACAGTTTGCTTGAACTGATCTTTGTGGTCGTAACTGCGAAGATTACTCAGTACTTGGCATCGCACGTTACCGTCGGAATGGATCCTGAATGGATTGAGGCGGCAAACGCTGTCGCTTCCGTCGTTGCCGCCTTGATTTGTGCGCTCATCATCGCTGCATACTCGTTAATGATGGATCGGCGTCGACGAAAGCGTCGCCTAGACATTTCGAATGCCAATTCCGAGCCCATGAACTGGTCCACCATGTTTCGTGGAGAGCGAAAGCACACTCTGCTTCACTTGAAAAGCGGCGGGCAGTTGTTTGGATGGCCGGAGGGCTGGCCTCAAGACGCGGAGAAGGGGCACTTTCTGCTCAGCAATCCTCGTTATCTTGGCGATCGCGATATCGATCGACCTGTGACACCGGTTGCCATCGTGGTACCAGTAGCGGACGTTATCAGGATCGAATTCATCAACTCGGAACAGTTGATTGCGTTGGAGCATGCGGAAGCGAAAAAGGCTAAAGAACGCCGCCGCAACGGTCCTCAAATAATATTGGAGAAATAAATGAACTTTGCCGACATTCAATTTCCGACTTTCACCCCGGCATTCATCGCCTTTGTCACCTTCTGCGCTCCAGGTTTGTGTGCTCTGATTCCCTATTTAACCATTTGGCGAATCGAAAGGCGCGGCTGTGACTATTTCATCATGATCATTGGTTTCGTCTTTTTCTTCCGGGGTATTCAGGACTGGCTCTCGCTGTTGTCGCGGTTCGTCTTTGGAAGTTCCTATATGTTCGGCGCCTGGGGAGAAACAACCGCGGACTGCGTGATGTGCGCTATCGGATTAGTCCTCGGTGTCCGGACCGGTCTGCGCTGTCGCGCCATGCCTGACGCCGGCGCAGACCACTACCCCTGGGATCCGCTGGTCTTCCGATGAAGCTCTTGCCCGCACGCGTTCTTCAAGAACATCCATTTCAACGTGGGCAGCAGCGGCGTACGGGAGTCGCAGTTCATGGATTTGCACAAGGTCGCCCAGGTGCTGAATGAGCATGAGGACGTCCGCGGCTACGTCGAACAGTTCCTGCGCGAGTGCGACATCGGCATCACCCGCCTTCAGATCGCGAGCGAGGAGGACTCCGACGGACAGCGGCGCTTCTTTCCCGTGTTCATCCACGAGGTGGACGGCCAGGAGTGTCCGGTGAAGCCGGCCACCGAGTCCGCCGGCACCAAGCAGATCTTCCGGATGATGCTGCCCATCGCCGCGGTCGTCGCGGCCGGTTCGGTGCTGGTGCTCGACGAGTTCGACCTCTATCTGCATCCGCACCTGCTACCCAAGTTGCTGGGGCTGTTCCTGCACCAGAAGGCCGCTGGCGGGCCCGTCGCGCAGTTGCTCTTCAGCACCCACCACAACGACGTGATGGACCTGTGCGGCCGCTACCGAACGACGCTCGTCAACAAGGACGACAACCAGAGCTATGCCTATCGCCTCGACGAAATTCCCGGCGACGTGATCCGCAACGACCGCACGCTGGTCGCGCCGTACAACGACCGCAAGATCGGCGGCGTTCCACGCGTATGACGAAGACCTGGTCTCCACGTTACCGGCCAACGTCGCGTGGGTGCTCTCCCTCCGGCCCGACGCCAAGCTCTCAAGGAAGTGAAATCTCGTCTGGACGACATGTTTAAAAGATTTCGAAAACTCCTTTATTGACAACGACTTGTCGATGGGTGGGGTGCGTGGATAAGTTGAATGGCGGCCGAAGACATGTTGAACAGCCGCTTCCCGCAAGTTGAATGAGCCGGGCGTCGGCGCCCGCTCCGTTCGGCCCTGGCGGTGATACAAGCGCATTCACCGCCTGTCCGCCTGCCCAGGCACCGCGCCTGCCGCCCCGTCGCCGATGCCCCTGATCTCTGCCCCGGACCCCTCCGACCCTCGCGCCGCCGACCTGCGCCGGATGAAGCTCGTCGCGCTGGGCTGCCTGCTGGCCTCGCTCGCGGGCCTGCTGCTGAGCCTGGCCATGGGCGCCGCCGGCCCCTGGGCCTGGCTCAAGGCCTTCTGCGAAGCCGCCGCCATCGGTGGCCTGGCCGACTGGTTCGCCGTCGTCGCGCTGTTCCGCCACCCGCTCGGCCTGCCCATCCCGCACACCGCGCTCATCCCCCAGGGCAAGCACCGCATCGCCGACAGCCTCGCGAGCTTCGTCCGCGACAACTTCCTCCATCCCGAGGTCCTGCTTCAGAAGCTCGAGATCCTCAACCCTGCCGAGCGCCTCGGCCAATGGCTGCGCGAGCCCGCCAACCTCGCGCAGCTCACCGGCTCGCTGCGCGCGATGGCCCTGGAGGCGCTCTCGCTCCTCAACGAGCAGGCCGTGCGCCGCGCGCTCGGCGAGTTCCTCGTCGCGCGCGCGCTGTCCTGGAACGCCACCGGCACCGCCGCCGCGGTGCTGGACGTCATGACCCAGTCCGGCCGCCATCAGGACGTGCTCGATGGCGCGCTCGCCAAGCTGCGCGACTACCTCTCCACGCCCGAGGTGCGCGCGCTGGTCGCCGCGCGCCTGGTGAAGTTCTCGCGCGCCCAATGGCCCAAGGCGACCTCGCTGGTCGACACCATCGCCAACGTCGACAAGATGGCCGACAGCCTGTCCGACAAGCTCGCGCTGCAGCTGGTGGAGGAGGTTCAGACCGCGCTCTCGCAGCCCGACCATTCGGTCAGACGCCAGTTCGACGTCTGGATCCAGGAGTTCATCCAGCGCCTGCGCCAGGACCCCGGGTTCGCGCGCGAGGTCAACGCGCTGAAGGACCGCATCGTGCAGAGCGACGACGTCCGCGCCTATCTCGACGGCGTGTGGACCGAGGTGCGCGCGAGCGTCGACGCGGACCTGCGCCGCGACGACTCGGTGCTGGTGCGGCACGTGGACCGCTCGCTCGCGGCGCTGGGCGAGCGGCTGAGTAGCGATCCTGCGCTGGTGCAGGCGATCAACGAGCATGTGCTGTCGTCCGCCGAGCGGCTGGTCGGCGGCATGCGCGAGGGCGTCACGCGCCACATCGCCACCACCGTGAAGTCCTGGGACGACCGCAGCCTGGTGCGGCAGATCGAGCTCAGCGTCGGGCGCGACCTGCAGTTCATCCGCCTCAACGGCACGCTGGTGGGCGGCGTCATCGGCGTGCTGCTCTATGCGTTGACCTTGCTGGCGCAGCGCTAGGGTGTTGTTGAATCGACATCAGGCGGTGTTGATTCAACATCGCGCGATGTTGATTGCGCAACGACTGTGGCCTAATCAGCAACAGTTGCCGCCAGGGTCGAGCCATGAACACGCAATTGATGAACGAATTGGTGGGGGGCGCGGCGCGCTATCGGGCGCTGCGCTGCCTCTACGAGCAAGCCGAACGGGAGTTCGGCACCCGCGAGCTCGCACTCGCCGCGGGAATCGACCCCGGCAACGCGTCGCGCTGGTTGCGTCGATGGGCCGACGTCGGGCTGCTCGACCGGACTGTGGTGCGTGGGCAGAACGTCTTCCGCGCCTCCGGGGATCCAGGTCTTGCGCCTTTGAGGGCGCTGGTCATGCAGGACAGCGACCTTGTCCGCGTGGTCCGGGAGTACCTCACCCAACTGCCGGGACAGGCGGACGCCGCCGCCGTCTTCGGCTCCGCGGCGCGAGGCGACTTGCATGCTGACAGCGATGTTGATCTTCTGGTGTTGACCCCCGATCTCTCGCGCCTTCAAGCTCAGGCTCATTTCAAGCCAGCGGGTCGCAAGCTGAAGCGGGCGGTCAATGTGCTGGTCTTCACGCCCGAGGACTGGCGACAGGCGCGCGACGCCCTTTGTGCTCGAGATCCTCGGTCATCCGACCATCGAGCTCAAAGGATCGCTGCATGCTCCGTAAGGCACGTGAATGCCTTCAAGGAACGCTTCGGCACGTTCATGGCTGACGTCTTCCACCATTTCTCGCCCCCTTCCTACTTAATCGAGTGGAAGGTGCAGCAAGACTTGACTCCCCTCGGCTATCGAAGCCGGCGCCCTGCATGACGAGACTGGCCGCTTCCTCATTCGAGTGGCCAGCGGCCTCACGTCATGTCTCATCGAAACATTTCCGCCCCTGTCGCCCGCTTGCCGGAACGAGCCGTTCCTCCCTCCGGTCAAGCCGCTCACGCCGCGCCGCGCCGACGTCGCGACGACGCTGACAGCGGCGCCGACGAACCCTCCGATTCCGTCGAGCCCACCGAGCGCGCCAGCGTGGCTTCCACCCCGGCCGAAGCCGCGGCGGGCGGCGCCAGCCTGCCGCTTGACGAGCGCTCCAGCTCTTGGCTTTGGGCCGGCCTGGGCCTGCTGGGCATCGGTGTCGTGGCGGGGGGAGCCGGCGGCGGCTCCTCGTCGGCGATGCCGGTGAGCGTCGACCCGCCGGCGACCGACAGGCCCAAGCCCGAAGACAAGCCCACGCCAACGCCCGAGCCGGAAGAGAAGCCGAAACCAACCCCGGAGCCCAAACCCGACCCAAAGCCCGATCCAAAGCCCGATCCCGCGCCGGATCCGAAACCAGACGCCAAGCCGGATCCAGTCCCCGATCCGAAACCAGACCCGACACCAGACCCGAAACCCGACCCCAAGCCCGACCCGAAGCCCGATCCGAAGCCCGATCCGAAGCCTGATCCCGGACCGGATCCGAAACCCGATCCCAAGCCGGACCCCGACACCGACCCGCCCGCCGCGCCCGTGCTGGCGCTGATGAACGACACCGGCGTCAGCGGCTTCGACCGCGTGACCCGCGATGCGACCGTGCTCGTCTCCGGCCTCGAGGCGGGCGCGGCCTGGCACTACTCGCTCGACGGCGGCCAGAGCTGGCATCGCGGCAGGGACTCGGCCATCCCGGCGTCGGCCTTCACCCGGGACGGCGACTGGAACGTCCTCGTGCGCCAGACCGACACCGCCGGCAACGTCGGCGCCACCGGTGCGCTCGAGTTCAAGCTGCTGACCTCCGCCGCCAAACCGACGCTCCGGCTCGAGGAGGACACCGGCGCTTCCGTCTTCGCCGATCCGGCCGGCGTCTCGCTGCACGACGGCATCACGAGCGACGCCACCGTGCGGGTCGGCAACCTGCTCGCCGATGCGAAGTGGCAATACAGCATGGACGGCCTGTCCTGGTTCGAGGGCAGAGACGGCCGCGTCGAGCCCGGCTTCTTCGGCGACGACGACGGCGCCAAGGTCGTCCACGTGCGTCAGTTCGACAGCGCCGGCAACCTCAGCCAGACCGAGACCCTGCAGTTCATCCTCGACACGCACGCCGACGGCCCGGTGGCGGTCCGCCTCGTCAACGACAGCGGCGTGAGCAGCACCGACCGGCTCACCAACGACGCGCGGCTCGAGTTGACGCTGTCGCCCGGCAAGACCTTCAGCTACACCTTCGACACCGGGCACTTCGGCTCCGGCAGCGGCCCGAGCGACAACGTGGTGCCGATGCCCGCGAACCTGCCCGACGGCGCCCGCTGGGTCGACCTGCGCGTGTACGACGGCGCAGGCAACGGCACGCTGCAGCGCTTCAACTTCACGCTGGACCGCACGGCGCCGTCCATGCTCGGCGCGAAGCTGCTCAACGACACCGGCGCCAGCGCCACCGACGGCGTCACGCAGGACGCGACGATCCAGGTGAGCGGCCTCACCGCGGGCAACCGCTGGCAGTACCGCATCGCGAGCCGGGGCGACACCTGGTTCGATGGGAACGATTCGATGCGGATCGAGAACTCGGCCTATGGCGGTGACGGCGTCAACTGGGTCGACATCGCGCAGATCGACGCCGCCGGCAACCGCAGCGAGCCCACCCGCGTGCACTTCGAGCTCGACCGCGTCGTTCAGGCGCCGAAGCTGTGGTTGAAGAACGATAGCGGCGCCAGCGCCTCCGACTTCATCACCGCCGACGGCACGGTGGTCATCGGCGGCCTGGAGAACGGCGCGACCTGGTTGGCGGGCTTCAATGGCCAGCAATACACCGGCACGGCCGCCGCCGGCGTCCATCCCACCGTGACGCCGTCGTCCAGCGATCAGTTCATCTTCGGTGCCCGTCAGACGGACCTTGCTGGCAACGAGAGCGCGCTGTCGACGCCCCTGCGCGCCTTCGTCACCACGAAGGAGGACGCCGACGCGCGTCAGCCGGCGCTGCGATCGGGTGAGGGGGCGCTGCTGAGCGGCACCGATCGCCAGGACGATTTCCTGGTCGAGATCGGCGCCAATATCCGGCTGGTCACCGTCACGAACTTCTCCAGCGAGCAACACGATGTCCTCGACCTGAGCCAGATCCTGACGCTCGGCGCCGGCCAGAAGATCGGGGACGCCGTGAGCAAGTGGAACCGGGGCAACGGGTGGCTGGGCGTCGAGCTCGCCATCACGGCCAACGGCGGAGACCGGTACATGGTCGACCTGTGGAACCTGCCCGCCACCGACTCCATCTTCATCCGCACCGCCGACGGCCTGCACGTCCTCTGAGCCCGGGACGGGCATGACCCCCGTGGCGAGCGCCGGCGTCCTCTAGACTCCGGCGCTCGTTCCTGTCCGTTCATGCTTGTGGAGCCCCTCATGCCCCGATACGTCGCCTTCCTCCGCGGAGTCAGCCCGATGAACGCCAAGATGCCGGACCTCGTCCGCGCCTTCGAGGCCGCCGGCTTCACCCGCGTGAAGACCGTGATCTCCAGCGGCAACGTGGTGTTCGACCATGATGGCGCGCCGGTCGACGAACTCGAGCACCGCGCCGAGCAGGCGATGACGGACACGCTGGGCAAGAGCTTCGGCACCACGGTGCGGCCGGTCGAGCACCTGGTCCGCGTCGTCGACGCCGACGTGCACGCGGCCTTCGATCCGCCGGCCGGCGCCAAGCGCCTGATCACCTTTCTCAAGCGCCCGCACGAGGGCCAGGTCGAGCTGCCGCTGCGTGGCAACGACGCGGCCATCCTCCGACTCGACGGCGTGGAGGTCTTCAGCCACTACCTGCCCAACGAGCAGGGCCCGCTGTTCATGACCATGCTGGAGAAGACCTTCGGCAAGCAGATCACGACGCGCACCGTCGACACGGTGCGCAAGTGCATCAAGGCCTGACGGCCCGGCGATGACGCGGCCCGGGCCGCGGCCTCAGGCCACGCAGGCCCGGTTCTTCCCGGTGCGCTTGGCCTCGTAGAGCGCCTCGTCGGCGCGGTCCAGCGCCTGCTCCAGGGTCTCGCCCATCCGCAGCAGCGTCACGCCGGCCGAGAACGTCACGAACACGTCGCGCCCCTCGTGCATGAACAGGCTGGCCGACAGCGAGCGCTGCAGCCGCAGCAGCACCGCCTGCGCCTCCTCGAGCGGCGCCTCCGGCAGGATCAGCACGAACTCCTCGCCGCCCCAGCGCCCGACCTTGTCGCCTGGCCGCAGCAGCCCCGACACCCGCGCCGCGAGCGCCTTCAGCGCCTCGTCGCCGGCCGCGTGGCCCAGGTTGTCGTTGAGCTTCTTGAAGTTGTCGATGTCCAGCAGCGCCAGCGCCAGCGGCTTGGGATCGCGCTCGAGCTTGGCGCGCTCGGTCTCGAAGGTCGCGATCAGGCCGCGCCGGTTGGCGACCTGCGTCAGCTGGTCGGTCTGGACTTCGCTGGAGAGCTTGCGCAGCTCGCCCTCGAGCTGCTCGACCCGCTCGGCCAGCTGCGTCGCGCGATCGTGCTCGTCGCGCAGCCGGCCCTGCGTGGTCTGTACCAGCGACTGCACGCTGCGGCTCTCCTCGACCATCTCGCGCACCACGCCGGCCAGGCTTTCCAGTGAGTCCGCCTGCTCGATCACGGTGGCGTACTTGCCGACGCTGTCGCTGAAGCGGTCGGTGTGCTGACCGAGCTCGCCCAGTTCCTGCAGCATCCGGTTGATCAGGCCCTTGAGCGCGTCGCGGGCCCGGCTGCGCTCCTCGCGCAGGCTGTGCTGGCGCTCGCGCGTGTTGTGCAGCAGCTCGCTGACCGAGCGCACGCTGCGCGCCGTCAGCCCCTGCGCCAGCGTCTGACCCATGGCCTCGCACTGGCCCTGCGCCCAGGAGTCGTCCTCGGCCAGGTCGGCCAGGCTGTCCGTCAGCTCGCCGCAGAGCTTGCCCAGCTCGTTGAACGCGTGATTGCGGTGGTCCAGCCAGCGCCGCGCCCGGATGCACAGCGCGTCCATCTGCGCGGCGCGCTCCGGCGTCGCGCCGTGGCGCACCAGCTCGGCATGGGCGACGCCGAGCTCGTCGATCAATTCCTTGGCGCGCGCGTCGTCCGAAGCCAGCGCGTGGCGCACGGTGCCGTTCAGATGCGTGCCGACCTCGGGCCAGGACTGCAGCCCCGGACCCGCCGGCGCCGCCCCGCCCATCAGCGTGTCGAGCGAGCCGTAATGGCCGCCTTCGCCCGGGGCCACGGTCCCGGCGCCCGGCTCGGCCGGGGCCTGCGCGTTCTCCTCGTCGGTGAAGAACTGCGTCGGGGTGCCCGAGCGCTCCTCGTCCTCATGGCCGTCATGGTCCTGATCGCCGCCCGGTCCCGCGGGCGCCGCGGCGAGCGCGTCCAGCGGCCCCGGCTGCGTCTCCACGCGCGAGTCGCCGGTGTCGCCATCCCAGCTCGCGACCAACTGCCGCAGCCGCAGCGTCAGCCGCTGCGGATCGCTGCGGTTGCTCTGCAGCACGCGCAGCACGCCGTCCTTCTTGCGCGCCAGCGTCCATTGCCGGCCGCCGCGCTCCAGGCCGCGCATCAGCTTCTCGACCAGCTGCGCCAGCTGCTCCGCCTGCGCGCCCGGCCCATGGGTCTGCTGCAGCGCCTCGAGCGCGCGCTGCAGCTCGTCCCAGCGGCCCTCGCGCATCTGCGCGGCATAGCCCTGGCGCTGCTGCGGATCCGGCACCGCCAGGCCCAGCAGCCGCGTGATCGAGGCCTGCGCGCGCTCCGGCAGCGCGCCACTCGCGGCCGCGCGCGCCGGCTCGCCGGCCTCCTGCGCATAGGCGCGGGCGTAGTTCTCGGGCGTGGGCTCCAGCTTGTCCAGCGCCAGCCGGCGCAGGGCCGCTTTTGCCAGGAGAGCGGGAGGCTGCTGCGGCATCGGTCGGGGCGTGGTGAAACGTGTCGGGGCGCTGCGGGTCGCGGCCAGGCCGCGTCAGCGCGTCGGAAGTTCGTCGCCGGCGTCGGACGTCGGCAGGATCCAGGGCGCCTTGCGCGGCAGCACCGTCTGCGCCAGCCAGCGCTCGAGCTCGTCGGGCGGCAGCGGCTTGCTGAACAGGAAGCCTTGCATCAGGCTGCAGTCCAGCCGGCGCAGCACCTCCATCTGGCGCAGCGTCTCGACGCCCTCGGCGATCACCTGCAGGCCCAGCGAGCGCGCCAGCGCGATGATGGCCGTGACCACCGCCGAGCTCTGCGGCGTGATGCCCAGGTCGCGCACGAAGCTGCGGTCGATCTTCACTTCGGAGATCGGCAGCGTCGTCAGATACGCCAGCGACGAGTAGCCGGTGCCGAAGTCGTCGATCGAGATCTCGACGCCGACCTCGTTGAGCCGGTGCAGCGACGGGATCACGCTCTGCAGGTCCTTCATCAGCCCGGTCTCGGTGATCTCGAGCTGGATCGCGCGGTGCGGCACGCCCCACTGGCTGACGAATTGATGGATGTGCTCGACCAGGTCCGAGCGCTCGAACAGGCGGTTGGGCAGGTTCACCGCGATCGATTCGCTGAAGCCGAAGTTCAGCTGCCAGACCTTGGCCTGCCGCGCGGCCTCGCGCAGCGCCCACTCGGACAGCGGCACGATCAGGCCGGTCTCCTCGGCCAGCGGGATGAACTCGCCCGGCGGCACCAGCGTGTTGCCGCGGCGCCAGCGCATCAGGGCCTCGGCGCCGACCATGCGGGCGGTGCGCACGTCGATCTTGGGCTGGTAGTGCAGTACCAGCTCGTCGCGCTCGATCGCCTTGTGCAGCGCGGATTCGAGTTCCAGTTTCTCGCGTCCGCGGCCCGCGAGCATCGGCGAATAGAGCGCCGACGCGTTGCGGCCCTGGTTCTTGACCGCGTACATCGCCACGTCGGCGTTGCGCAGCAGGTCGGCCATCGTCAGGCCGTCGCGCGGATAGAGCGCGATGCCGACCGACGCGGTCACGAAGCATTCCTGGCCGGCGATGAAGATGGGCTCGCGCAGCGCCTCCAGCACGCGGCCGGCGACGCGCTCGGCATCGCTCTCGTCGCCGACTTCGGGCAGCAGTGCGACGAACTCGTCGCCGCCCAGCCGCCCCACGGCCTCCAGCGTCCGGTGCGAGCGCGTGCCGACCGACTCCAGCATCCCCTCCATCACCTGGTCGCTGTGCCGCACGCAGCTGCGCAGCCGGCGTCCGACCTCCATCAGCAGGTCGTCGCCGGCGGCGTGGCCCAGCGTGTCGTTGATGACCTTGAAGCGGTCCAGGTCGATCAGCAGCAGGCCGACCTCATGGCCCATGCGGCGGCCGGCCTCGATGGCGCGCTCGGCGCGCCACATCAGCTGGCGGCGGTTGGGCAGGCCGGTCAGCGCGTCGAAGTTGGCCAGCTCGCGGATCCGGTCCTCGGCCATGCGCCGGTCGGTCACGTCCTGGATCACGCCGGTGTAGCCGCAGGCGTTGCCGTGCTCGTTGAACTCGGGCTCGGCCTCGATGTGGATGACGCGCTTGCGGCCGTCCAGCAGCGTGAAGGGGAGGTCGGTCACCAGCACCGAGTTGTGGGCGACGACGTCGCGCAGCAGCCGCATGAAGAGCAGCCGCTCCTCGCGCGGGACCATGCGCATCACGCCGATGAAGTCCAGCGGATCCGACGGGCCGCGGCCGAACACGCGCAGCGCCTCGTTGGCGAGCTTGAAGCCATGGCCGGTCTGCCACTCGAAGCTGCCCATCCGGGCCAGGTCTTGCGCGCGCGCCAGCTTGGACTTGCTGCGCTCGAGCTCCTGGCGCGTGCGCGCGCTGCGCAGCATGTAGCGCAGCCGGCCGGCCAGCAGCCGCCACTGCGTGGACTTGACGAAGAAGTCGGTCGCGCCGGCCTGGTAGGCGCGGTTGATGGAGGCCTCGTCATCGAGGCCGGTCAGCATCAGGATGGGGGCGTTCTCGAAGCCGGGCAGCGCGCGCAGCCGCTCACAGGTCTCGAAGCCGTCCAGGTCCGGCATCAGCGCGTCCAGCACGATGAGCTCGGGCGTCCACTGCGTCACCAGCTGCAGCGCCTGCTGCCCGCCGGTGAGCGCGGTGACCTCGAAGCCGTGCTCCTGCAGCGCGGCCTCGATCAGCATCAGGTTGACCGGGTCGTCGTCGACCAGCAGGACGCGTGGCCGCTCGATCAGATCGACTTCCTTCACGTCGCGGCTCATCGTGAGGTTTGCACCAGTTGCTGCATCGCCAGCCGGGCGGCGGCGATGTCGTCCAGGACCGTGCGGATCAGGTCGGGCAGGCCCTCCTCACGGCCGGCGCGGGCCAGGGATTCGATCTCGGCGCAGCGCTGCGACAGCACCGCCGCGCCCAGGCTGGCCGCGGCCGACTTCAGCGTGTGCGCCACGTGGCGCAGGCCGTTGAGGTCGCGCGGCGCGTCGCGGCCTTGCGCGAGCACCTGCTCCTGTTGATCCAGCGATTTGAGGAAGGCCGCCACGACACGCTCCAGCAGATGGTTCACGCCCTCGGGGTCCAGCTCGCGCAGACGGGCGAGCGCCTGATCGTCCAGCACGGCGGGTTCGGGCTGCGTCCGGGAGGGCATGGTCGTGGGGTGGTCTGAGGACATCTTCTGATCATGGCGCCGCGCGGTGGTTCCACGCGGAGTTGCGGGGCCATTGTCGTTCACCGGGAGGATGGAAGCGCGCGAAAAAGGAGTCAATTCTGGTGTTCTTGGGGCCTCCGCTCGGGGTAAGTCCCGGGTTGGATGTCGCGCCGGCGCGTCCCTGGGGCCGTGAGGCGGTGGTGAATCCACGGTGATGGGCTGGTGAGGCCTACATACAATGGTCCGCATGAACAGGTTGGGGGAAGCCGCCGCTCGCCGTCGGCCATGGAAGGGCGCCGCGCTGGCCTTGGGGCTGGCCGTGGTGATCCTGCTCCTGCTGCTGGCGCTGAACATCGAACCGGCCGGCCCGGGCCTGGTCCTGACCGCCGTGACGGCGGGCGCGGCGCTGACGATCGTCGTGGCGGCGCTGACCTGGCATCTGGCCGTGCGGCTGGCGCGGGCGCAGTTCGGCGAGCTGCTGCGCGAGAGCCGCCAGCACGCCCAGTCGCTGACGCAGCTGCAGGCCGACTGGCTGTGGCAGACCGATGCGCAGCACCACCTGATCCGCTGGCAGGCGCCGCAGGGCGCGCCGGCCTCGAGCTGGGCCGGCACGCCGGTCAACGGCGCGGTGACGCAGCGGTTGTGGGAACGTTTCGACGCCGCGCAAGACGCTGTCACCGGCGAAGCCGTCGATGTGCGCCGGCGCGTCGAGCCGGGCCAATCCTTCGACCGGCTGCGCGTCGTCGACGCGCAGGGCCGCCGCTGGGAATTGCGCGCGCAGGCCACGACGGACGCGGCGGGCCGCTTCGCGGGCTACGTCGGCGCGGCGCGGGCGCTGGACGAGGCGCCGGCGCTGCTGGCCGCGCCGGACGCCGCCGCGCCGGGCGCGCTGCCGACCGACTGGCTCCAGGCCTTGCCCGGTCCCGCCTGGCTGCTGAGCGGTGACGCGGGCGCCTCGACGCGGCTGATCGATTTCAACGAGGCGGCCAGCCAGATGATGGGCGGCTCCGAGGCGCGCGGGCAGTCGTGGCGCGCCTGCGAGGAGCGCCTCCCCGAGGAGCTGCGCCAGGCGCTCGCGCAGCCGGACCTGCAGTCGGGCAGCGCCTGCGGCGCGTGGTGGCTGTGCCTGACGGCGCTGCCGCATGACGGCGGCATGCTGCTGAGCCTGTGGCCGCAGGGCGCGGTCGAGACGGTGCCCGCGGCGCTGGCGATGCAGGCGGCGGAGCAGGCGCGGGCGGACCAGGCCTCGTTCAGCTACACGGTGTCGCATGACCTGCGCGCGCCGCTGCGCGTGGTGGAGGGTTTCACCCGCATCCTCAAGGAGGACTACGGCAGATTGCTGGACCGCGCCGGCAACGACCACCTCGACCGCGTGCTGGGCGCGTCGGCGCGGATGCACAGCATGATCGACTCGCTGCTGGCGTTGTCGCACCTGTCGTCGCAGGCGCTGCGGCACGAGACCGTGGACCTGTCGCTGATGGCCTCGCAGGTGGTGGACGAGCTGCGCCGCGGCGCGCCGGCGCGCGAGGTCGATGCGCTGGTCCAGCCAGGGCTGCGGGTGCAGGGCGATCCGACGCTGCTGCGCATGGTGCTGGAGAACCTGATCGGCAATGCCTGGAAGTACAGCGGCAAGCGCGAGCAGGCGGTGATCCGCTTCGAGGCCGAGCAGCGCCAGGGCGAGCGCGTCTACGTCGTGACGGACAACGGCGCGGGCTTCGACATGCGGTTCGCGGACCGCCTGTTCGGCGTGTTCCAGCGGCTGCACAGCGCGAGCGATTTCCAGGGCACGGGTGTCGGGCTCGCGTCGGCGCGGCGCATCGTGCGCCGGCATGGCGGCGACATCTGGGCCGAGTCCGAAGTCGGGCAGGGCGCCCGCTTCTACTTCACGCTGCCGGGCTGATCGCCGCGGTGCGCCGGCTCGCCTGCGCGGGCGAGCGCTTCAGCCGCCGAGCGCGAGCTGCTCGACCGCCTCGACGACGCGGCGGGCCTGTTCCCCGAGATCGATCTTCTGCTCCGCGGCCATGCGTTCCAGGCGCGACAGCGCCTGCGCGCGCGTGAGCGAGTAGCGGTGCATGAGCACGCCCAGGGCCATGGCTTCGAGCATGCCGAGCGAGGCGGCCGCCTCGGCGACGGGCGCGGCGGGCGGCGCGGGCGCGGCGGCGGGCCGGTTGGCGAAGGCGGCCTCGACGGCGGGGACGATCTGGTGGATGTCCAGCGGCTTGACCAGATAGGCCAGGGCGCCGAGTTCCTTGACCTTGGCGACGGTGGCCTCGTCGGCGAAGGCGGACAGGAACATGAAGGGGATCTGCAGATAGTCGCGCAGGTAGCCGGCGACGTCGAAGCCGGTCATGCCTTCCATGCGGATGTCGAGCAGCGCGAGGTCGGGGCGGTGCTGGCGGGCGATGAGGATGGCGTCGTCGCCGTTGTCGGCGTCGAGCACGTCATAGCCGGCCTGGGCCAGGCCGTGGGTCAGGGTGGCGAGCACCAGCCGGTCGTCGTCCACGACCAGGATGCGGCCCTTGCCGCTCGCGCCGCCGTCCTTGCTCACGCTATCCACGCTGCTCCCGAATCCAAGGCTCCCCGGAGGGTGACCGCGGATTGTCACCGAAATGCCGCGTGCGCAGGCGCAGGGCGGCAGGGGCGGGTTCGGGGGGTCACACCCGTCGCGGAACGACAGGTGTTCCGTCCCTCTCAAGATGGGTTTCCGGAATCCGCTGGACGCATTTCGCCAGTGAAGCGATCGCCGACCGTGTCAGGCCGCTCTCGCGACAGCATTGTTCCCACTGGTCGAGCGCGGCCTCTTCGATCTGATCGATCGTGACGCTCGCGGCGGAGCCGTCGAGATCGAAACTGGCGGCGCAGGAGAGCATGTTTTCGCGCGTCGACCACGCGCCATGGTCGCCGACGCCGAGCGCCTGCTGGCGAATCCGTGGCGGATGCAGCGCCGGCACGAGGTCGTAGGCGGGCGAAAGCCGGAAGGCATCGGGACGCTCTTCGTCCGCCAACATGCCGTGATTGCGATCGTGATCGTCGCCATTGCCGATGACGGCGTTGAATACCATCCGCCGGAACAGCTCGCGGCGATCGGCTGCGGAGCGTGCGGACAGTCGTCCGAGTTCGCGCGCCAGGCGTGGGTAGGAACCGAAGAAGCTGTAGCGCTGGCCCGTTTCGCCATTGCTGAGCAACGTGCGTGCGCTGAGGAAGGCATCGCGTGTCCATCCCCCCTCACGCGGCGAGCGGTCAAAACGGCGAACGAGCAGCACATCGGCGTCGCCGATCGAGACCACCTCATGGGTGACCGAGTCGATCCCGCACCGGCTCGCAAGCGTCAACGCGGCAGCTTCGAGCCGTGCCATCGGCACGTCCGGCGAGTCGCGGCGGGACGGGAATTTCACGAGCCACTGCCGGTGGCCGTCCGCGATCGTGATCTTCGGCCGCGCCCCCCCGAGGCCGGTGTTGGGCAACAACTGACGCTCGAGTTCCGGTGGCAAGGGCCGATGCTGCTCCAGCGCCGAAATGGCGCGACACGCATCCTCGAGCCAGGAACGGTCCCAGGGTTCGAGCCACTCGGGCAACTGCTCGGGCGACGGGCTGAACGCGAGATGGCCAACATGGTCCTGCTGCGACTTCAGCAGATAGTCCACTGGCGACGTTTGTTGACCGTAGGCCCGATCGATGACATAGCGGCCCCAGTCGTCTGGCGAAGCGTCGGCGATCGCACCGAAGAGTCCACCAAGCGCGGAGGTCGTCTTGACTGAATCGTTGAGTGGCAGGGCAATGGGGTCGATTGGCAGCGCATCGATCCGCTCCAGATAGCGGCGGCCATAGACAAAAGTCCCTTGGGTCGCACCATTGGCTATCTGCGCGTGTGTGAATCGACCGCACAAAGTGGGTTGTGTATCGCCAGGAAGAAAGCACCAGACGAATGCAGACCTAGAAGTCATTGTCCACAGCCTTTTTCACGCGCACGCGTCGACCTTGGGCGCTGAGTTCCAACGTGAGTCCGGTCTGATCGAGACCGGCATCCGCGACAACGTCGATCTGCTCATTGAGTCCGAGTGCCCAGAGCACTCTGAGATAGGCGCCAAGACCCGTACCCAGATCGCCGCGCTCAATGGCGGCAATCGACTTGGTCGACAGATCGGCACGTGCTGCGAGATCTTCGAGACGCCACCCACGGCGAACCCGCGCCGCCCGTACCCGCGCTCCCAGTGCGCTCGCCTGAGCGATCAATACATCCGGATAGGGCTTGGCAACTGTTCTCAAAGACGTGGCTCCGTTGCGGCTATTCAGAAAAATCCATAATTAAGGATTTTAATTTTGGTTAAGGACCTATTCAATGACCTTTACAGGGCCTCAAGCAACTGCACCCCCGGCGGCCACAGGCTGAGCTCGCACACGACCTGCTCGCCCTCCTGCGTCAGCTCGAGCAGCGCGCTGCGGCGCGGCAGCAGCGCCCGCACCAGTCCCAGGCCCGACACCCCGCCGCGCACCTGCGCCAGGTCGAAACCCGCCGGCAACTGCCCCTGGTTGAGGATGCGCAGCAGCACCTGCTCCGGATCGAAACGCAGCTCGCAGCGCACCGGCGCCTGGCCGCCATGCTTGAGCGCGTTGGTGAACAGCTCGTTGAGCGTCAGCGCGATCGGGATCGCCTCGGCCTCGGGCAGGCCCCAGCGGTGCGACTGCTCGGCCATCGCGCCGTCGACCTCGACCAGGATCTCGCGCCCGAACATCCGCTGCACCGAGCCCATCACCGCCTCGACCACCTTGCGCAGCCGCAGCGGCCCCGACATGCCCACCTGCAGCCCGTAGACCTGCGCGATCGCCTGCACCTGGCCCACCGCCTCGTTGATCACGCCGCGCACCTCGGGCCGCCGCGCCGCGATCTGCTGCAGCAGACCCGCCACGCCCTGCAGGTTGTTCTTGATCCGGTGATGGACCTCGCGCACCAGCAGCTCGCGCTGCGCGATCGCGGCCTCCAGGCGCGCCGCCTCCTGCGCGCGCTGCTGCGTCACGTCGCTGGCGACCATCAGCAACTGCTCCGGCTCGAGCTCGCCGCTGGCATCGTTGACGCCCGCCAGGTGCAGCAGCCGCACGTCCCAGATCCGCGCCTGGCCGCGCACCGTCAACCGGTACTCGCGTTGCAGCACCTCGGTGCTCTGGAGCGCGAACTCCATGTCCGCGCGGATCGTCTCCACCTCCTGGCCGGCGCCGAACAGCGCTTCCAGGCTCGCGCCCAGAAGCTCTTCCTCGGGCCGGCCGGCCAGCGCGGCCGCCGCCTGGTTGATCTGCCGCACCTGCAGCGTGCGCGCGTCGTGCAGGCTGATGGCGATCGGCGCGGCTTCGATGATCCGGTGCAGCGAGGCCTGCGCCTGCAGGCTCTGCGCCTCGGCCTGGCGGCGGCGCTCGATGTCCAGCAGCGCGTAGGTGAGCTGGCGCGCGCCGTCCGGCCCCACCGTCGCCACCGCGTTGCCCACCACCCAGAACTCGCGGCCGTCGCGCGCCACGACCCGGCATTCGAAGGTCTCCGCCTGCCCTTCGGGCAGGTCGTCGAGGTAATGCGTCTGCCGGAACGGATGGTCCGGCGCGTCGGTCGCGACGCTGCTGATGGGCTGGCCGGCGAATTCGGGCAGGTCGCCGCCGAACATGCGGCGCGCGGACCGATTCATCCATTCGATGCCCTCGCGGCCCACCGTCACGATGCCCACCAGCACCGAGTCCAGCACCGCGCGTTCGCGCTCCGTCTGGAGCTGCAGCGAGTGCTGCAGCAGTTCGTTGCGTTCCTGCGCCTGCTGGTGGTCGGTGATGTCGACGGTCAGCACCGAGGTCGTCTTCTGGCCAGAGGCGAGCTGGCCGATCTCGACCCGGGTCATCAGCCAGCGCAGGCCATGCTCGGGATGCCGCACCGCGTAGCGCGCCACCGCCGGCACGGCCTGCTTGAGCGCGAGTTGAAGCTTCTCGTACTCGGCGCGCGAGTCGGGCTCGACCATGTCGCGGTTGACGCCCTGCAGCGCGGGTGCGGGTTTGAGGCCGTCGGCGGCGGAGGCGGGGCTCGCGGGCGTGCCGTCGACGCCGGGCCGCGACCATCCGGCCTCGGGCTGGAAGGTCGCCAGGCCCACGCCCGCCGTGTCCATCAAGGTCTGCAGCTGCTGCTGCGCGAGCTCCAGGTCCTGCTCCGCGCTGCGGTCCTCGAGCATCACCAGTGTGCGCGGCCGCGTCCATGGGCCGCTGAGCCGCCGCGCGCGAACGCGGATCCAGCGGCGGCGGTCGCCCGGCGGCGCGAGCAGCGCGTTGCGCTGCGATTCCTGGCCGGATTCAGGGGCCTTTGCGTGCAGCAGCTCGCACCACTCGGGCGGCAGCTCGTGCAGGCTGATCGGCATCTGCGGGTTCAGGCGGCGGCACAGCGCCGAGAACGCGGCGTTGAAGCGCAGCAGCAGGCCCTGGTCGTCGTGCATCAACGCGGGCAGGGGGCACAGGTCCAGCCACTGGTCGATCTCGGATTGCATCCGGTCGGCGCGCTCGCGGGCGGCGAGCTCGGGGCTGTGGTCCTGCAGCAGCGCCAGGCCCAGGCCGCCTTCCAGCGGGAGCACCCAGGAATGCAGCAGGTGCTCGCGGCCCTGATCGTCGACGAGGCGGAGTTCCTGCGCCTTGCCGCTGGGGAGCAGGCGCTCGCCCTTCAGGGAGACCTCACCCATCAAGCCCTGCAGCCGCGCATTGGCGAGCAAGACCTGGCCCTTGGCGTCGAGCACGAAGGCCGGCCAGGATCCATCCCACAGGCCGGCGAGCAGGCCGGGCAACTCGAGCCCGCGTGCCGTCAGCAAGGCGCGCAGCGCGTCGAGATCAGGGGAGGCAAGGGGGAGTTGGGGCGACACGCCGCGAGTGTATGAGGCTGGGCGTGTCCCGGTCGCCGCACCTGGCGTTCACTCGAGCTGAGCGGCCTTTTCCAGGGCGCGCAGCACCGCGTGGTTGACTTCGTCGGGGCCGAGCATCAGCGAGTCCAGCGCATCGCGCACATCCAGGCCCGATTCGTTCTCGATCGCCTGCACCAGCTGCAGGTAGCCGTGATACGGCCCGGTCTTGTCGACCAGCGCCTGACGCACCCGCTCCGGCACCGGGATCGACTGCAGCAGCTTGTCGAAGGGCTGTTTCAGCATGTGGTCCAGCAGCGAGAACAGGCCGCAGATGAACATCTCGTCCCGGACCTCCGAGTCCGACATGCCCTTGGCCAGCTCTTCCATCACCAGGCCGCGGCGCAGCGCGCCGAACATCACCGGGCGCATCGCGTGGTCCTTGCTCGCCGTGGCCAGCAGCAGCGCCAGCCAGCGGCGCAGCCGCGCGTAGCCCAGCAGCATGATGGCGTGCCGGAAGGACGACACTTCCACCGACAGGCCGAAGGCCGCCGAATTCATGTAACGCAGCAGCTTGAACGCCAGGCTCGGGTCCCGCTTGAGCGTCTGCTCCAGCCGCTCGACATCCTCGCCCTGGTCGACGCGCGACATCAGCTCCACGATCACCTGCAGATCCGCCTGCGCGTCATTGCGCGCCACCGGCGCGGCCGGGGCCTCGAACTCGCCATGCACCGTCCAGCCCAGCACGCCGGCCGCGCCGGCGTCCAGCGCCTGCTTGAAATCCGCCGCGCTGCGCGCGCCCGACACCAGCACCGACTTGCCGGCCGGCAGCGGCCCGCCGCTCAGGTCCTGCAGGTCCAGCACCACCTGCTTGAAGCCGGCCGCGTCCGAGCGGCCCTTCAGCAGCGCGCCGCGCGCCTGCGCCTGGGCCGCGACTTCCGCGTCCGACAGCAGGAAGGCCGGCACCTCGATCTTCATGTTGCCCGGCAGCGCCGTCGCCAGCAGCCCCTTGAGCAGACCCTCGTGCGCCACGTTCAGCAGCACCGGCTTGGCGGGGAAGGCATCGGCCAGCGCCGCCAGCAACTCGCCCGCGGCCGGGGTCCCCTCCGGGCGAAGGGCGAATACCGTGACGCGGGTGGCCTCGATCTCGAGGGACTTGGAAACCAGGGGCGCGTACCCCAGGGCCACTTGGCCCAGCACGGCGTGTGTCGAGTTCATGCAGATCGGCGCATCAGGAGTTGATGTACTGGAACAGCGACATGCGCTGCACCATCGAGTAGGTCTTCAGCGCCGCATCGTAGCCCGTCTGCTGGTTCTGGAAATCGGAAATGCCCTGCGTCATGTCCAGATCCTCTGCGGCAGATTGCTCAGCCTGGTTGTAAACCTTCAGCGTCTGCAGCCGCGATTCCGATCCGTCCAGATTGTTCATCTGCTCGCCGACCTGGCTGCGCACATTGGTCAGGTTGCCCACCACCGCGTCCAGGTCGCGCAGGTTCATCAGGTTGTCCTGCGTGATCTCGGGGCCGGTGCGGCCGGTCTTCTTCAGCGATTCGATGGTGCGGTCCAGCACGTCGAAGACCTTCAGGTCGGCCGTCGACGGCTTGACCGTGAAGGTGTCGCCATCGGACGGCGCGCCGGCCACCGTCATGGCCATGCCGGCGAACTTGATGGTGTTGCCGGCGGCGTAGTTGTCGCTCGCGACCGGGACATGGCCTTGCGATTCATTGAAGACCGTATACGTCTGCGACGGCGCCGCGCCGCTGATGACGATGCTGTAGCTGTCGCCGGTGACCTGCGCCGGGTCGGTGACGCGGCCCGAGTCGATGTAGCCGGTCGAGGCCTTGCCCGTCAGCGCGTTGGGCGCCGGTCCGGTCACGAAGGTGCCGTTGCCCGAGCGCGCCTGCTCCCAGGCCATGCGGCCGTCGACGCTGAGCGGGTAGTTCTCCAGATTGCCGGTGGTGACGTTGCCCGAGACGCCCTCGAAACCGACCCCGCCGCCCACGCGGTTGCCCGACGCGTCGCGCTGCACCGGGTTGTCCAGGAAGGGCACGCCCGAGGTGCCCTGGCCCGAGAACAGGTAGCCGCCGGCGCCGTCGCCGCGGTTGGCGATCGCCAGCAACTGGTCGCGCAGTCCCTGGATCTTGGTCGCCAGGCCCTGGCGCTCCGGATCGCTGTAGCTGGCGTTGCCGGCGGCCACCAGGGTCTCGCGGATCTGCTGCATGAGCTCGTTGGCGTCGCCCAGCGCGCTCTCGGCCAGCGTCATGCTGTTGCGGCTGGCGTCCAGCGCGCGCTGGCTGGCATCGACCTGGCCGATCGAGGTGCGCGCGCGTTCGGCCCGCGCCGCGCCGGTCGGGTCGTCGCTGGCCTTGTTGACGCGCTTGCCGGTGGTCAGGCGCTGCTGCGCGTCCTGCATCTCCTGCTGGCGGCGCTGCAGCGTCGAGATGCTGGCGTCGAACATGTTGGCGGTGGAGAGTCGCATGGCTCGGTCCCTCGGGGTTCAGATGGTCGGCAGCGCGCGGGCGCGCTCAGCGCGACACGATGCTCAGCAATTGATCGAACAGGCTCTGCGCGGTCTGCAGCATCTTGGCGGAGGCCTGGTAGGCCTGCTGGAACTGCATCAGCCGCGCGGCTTCCTCGTCCAGGTTGACGCCGGCCTGGCTGGAGCGCGTCGTCTCGGCGTCGGAGGCGACCGAGGTCGAGACCTGCGCCAGGTAGTCCGCGCCCTGCACGCGCGAGCCGATGTCGGCCATCGACGCGGCGTAGGCCTCGTTGACGGTCTGGCCGCGCGTGAGCGTGCCGTTGGCCTGCAGCTGCTTGCCGACGAAGGGCTCGCTCTGCAGCGCCACGAAGGCCTTGGCGTTGCCGTTGTTGGTCGAGACCACCGCGTCCGAGACCTGCATCGCGATCTTGTCGCCCTCGCGCGGCACGCCGTTGAGCCGCAGCTCGAAGCCCAGGTCCACGCCGCCCGCCGGATCGTTGCCGATCGCGGTGCCGGCCTTCCAGACGCCGCTGACGCTGGTGTTGTCCGACAGCGTGATCGTGTAGTTGATGCTGTTGTCCGCGTTGACGGTGCCGAACTGCACCGTCGCCGGCTGCTTGCTCTTGTCGAACTTCTCGTTGACCGCGTACAGCGAATCGACGGTCGCCGTGCCCTTGTTGTTGACGTCGGCGGTGGCCACGATCGGCGCCGCGGCGGCCAGGCCGCTGGGGTCGTCCATCGCGCGCTTGAAGCTGCCCGCCGCGCCGGCCACCGGCTCCAGCAGGAAGCTGTCGCCCTGCTGCATGGTGCCGGTCATCGACAGGCTGACGCCGTAGGCCTGCTTGATCTGGTCGTTGCTCATGATCGTGGGCTGGCCGCCGGGGCGCACCGCGATCTGGTAGCTGTCGGGCGTGCCGGTCGGATCCGGCGTGACGGTGAAGGACAGCGCCGGCACCAGCGAGCCGTCGGTGACGGTGGCCGTGAGCTTGGCGTCGCCGCGGTTGGTCGAGGCGGGCAGCACGTTCGGATCGGCGATCGTGAACAGCGGGCCGCCGGCCTGCGCCTTCAGGTCGATGCCCAGCTTCTGCTGCTCGTTGATGCGCGTGGCCACGGCGGTCGCCATCTGGCCCAGCAGGTTGCGGGCGTCCTGCAGGTGCGTGTTCTGGTAGCGCAGCAGCGCCGTCAGCGAGCCGCCGGTCAGCGTGCTCTCGTCGAGCGCGCGTGTGCCGGCCGTGTCGCTGATCGAGAGCTGCCCGCGCGCGCCGTCATAGGGATCAGGCGTGACCGAGAGCTGCTGCGCCTGGCCGCCCAGCACCAGCACCTGGCCGCCGCCGATGAAGACACCGGTGGTGCCGTCACGGCTGTTGGGCACGGTGGTGACCTGCACGTACTGGCTGAGCTGCGAGATCAACTGGTCGCGCTTGTCGAGCAGGTCGTTGGGCGTGTGGCTGCTGCCGGCCGAGCGCGCGATCTGGTCGTTGGCCGCGGCGATCTGCTTGGCCAGCTCGTTGACCTGCTTGACGTCGGCGTTCATGTCGCTGACGACGCCCGACTGCAGGTCGGCCAGCTGCTGGCCGGCGCTCTGGAAGCGCGAGGCCAGCGCCTGCGCCTTGCCCAGCACCACCTGCCGCGCGGACGGGTCGGCCGGGCGGCTGGCCACGTCGACCAGCGCGTTCAGGAAGTCGTTGGCCGACTGGCCCAGGCCGTCCGAGCCGGTCGGGAACAGCTTCTCCAGCTGCCCGAGCTGCGCCTGCATGGTCGTGTCCATGAAGGCCTGCGACTTGGCGGCCGCGGCCTCGCGGGTCAGGAACTCGTTGTGGGAGCGGGTCACCGTCTCCACGTTGACGCCCTTGCCGAAGTAGCCCGCGCCGGTGAACTGGCCTTCCGGCGTCGTCAGCACCACCTCCTGGCGCGAATAGCCCGGCGTGTTGGCGTTGGCGATGTTCTGGCCGATGGTCTGCAGCGCCGCCTGGTTGGCGAACATGGCGCGCATGCCCAGCGACAGCAGCGGTGAGGTGCTCATGGGGGTCTCCTCGGTCCTTCGGCGTCAGCCCGTCGCCGCGCGATCAGGCCAGCGCGCGCTGCACGCGCATCGTGGTGTTGATCGTGCGCGCGAGCTTGGTCGCGTACTCGGGGTCGGTGGCGTAGCCGGCCTTCTGCAGGCCCTTGGCGAAGCCTTCGGCGCTGCCGGTGTTGGCCTTGGCCACGACATCGCGGTAGCGGTCGTTGCCGCTGATCAGCTTGGCGTAGTCCTTGAACGCCTCTTCATAGCTGCCGTAGGCGCGGAACTTGGCCATCACGCGCATCGGCTTGCCGTCGACGTATTCGGTGGTGGGCACCTCGGCGACCTTGCCCGTCCAGCTGCCGCCGGCCTTGATGCCGAAGACGTTGAAGCTGGTCGAGCCGTCCTTGTTCATGATCTCGCGCTTGCCCCAGCCGGACTCGTGCGCGGCCTGCGCGATCATGAAGCTGGCCGGGATGCCGGTGGAGGCCTGCGCGGCCTTGGCGGCGCCGTCGTGCTTGAGGATGAAATCCTGCACGTGCGGCTGCACGTTCTTGACCGCCAGTGCCGGCAACTGCTGGACCTTGGTGGCGTCCTTGGCACTGGGGAGCTCGCCGTCCTTGACGCCGAGCTGGCGCTGCAGGTGGCGCTCGATCGCTTGAGACAGGCCGCCGGGCAGGCCGGTCATCTTCGCCGCGTACTGCTGGTCCAGCATCTCGCCGCCCATCTGCGTCGCCGAGTTGTCCATCATGCCGCTGCTCATCGTGGCCTGGCGCATGCTCTTCATCACTTCCTGCATGAAGAGCGCCTCGAACTGGCGCGCGGTCTCCTTGACCGCGGCCTTGGGGTCGCGCGAGGCGGTCGACTTCAGCTGCTCGACGGAGCGCGTGTCCGAGGACAGTCCATTGCTGCCGAAGTTCGCCCCCATGCCGAGGGCGGTGCCGAGTGGGGTGGAGAGGGCCATGTCAGATCACCTCGAGCTCGGCGTTCAGGGCGCCGGCGCTCTTCATCGCCTGGAGGATCGCCAGCAGGTCCTGCGGCGTGGCGCCCAGCGTGTTCAGCGCCTTGACCACGTCATTGAGCCGCGCGCCGGCCGGCAGCTGGATCAGCGAGCCAGGGTCCTGCTTGATCGAGATGTCGGTCTTCTGCGTGACCGTGGTCTGGCCGCCTGACAGCGCATTGGGCTGGCTGACCTGCGGGGTGCTGGAGATTGTCACCGCCAGGTTGCCGTGCGCGACCGCGCAGGGCTGCAGCGTGACCGCCTGGTTCATGACGACCGAGCCGGTGCGGGCGTTGATCACGACGCGGGCGGCCGGGATCTCCTGGTCGAAGGCCAGGTTCTCCATGTCGGCCAGGAAGGCGACGCGGGCGTCCGGCGCCAGCGGCGCGCGCACGCGGATGACGCGGCCGTCCACCGCCATCGCGGTGCCTTCGCCCTTGGACTTGTTGATGGCCTTGGCGACGGCGCGCGCGGTGCCGAAGTCGGAGCTGTTGAGGTCCAGCTGCAGCCACTCGTTCTGCTGCAGCGGCGTGGGCACGCTGCGCTCGACGAGCGCGCCGCCGGGGATGCGCCCGGCGCTCAGGTGGTTGATCTGGACCTTGGAGCCGCCCGCCGAGGCGCCCGCGCCGCCCACGATCAGGTTGCCCTGGGCGATCGCGTAGACCTGGCCGTCGGCGCCGCGCAGCGGCGTGGCGATCAGCGTGCCGCCGCGCAGGCTTTTGGCGTTGCCCATCGAGGAGACGACGACGTCCAGCGGCTGGCCGGGTTGCGCGAAGGGGGGAAGCTGGGCGGTGATCATGACCGCCGCGACGTTGCGCGGCTGCATGGTCACGCCGGGCGGCAGCAGCACGCCGAACTGCTGCAGCATCGCCGTCATGCTCTGGCCCGTGAAGGGGGCCTGGGTGGTCTGGTCGCCGGTGCCGTCCAGGCCCACCACCAGGCCGTAGCCGGTCAGCGGGTTGGAACGCACGCCCTGCACGGCCGCGACCTCCTTGATGCGCGTGGCCTGCGCCGGCGTCGCCACCGACAGCAGGGCCATCAGCGCGAGCAGGCCAGGGGCCAGCAGGCGCAGGGCGCCTTCAGAGCTGCGGGAGAGGAAGCGGGGGAAGGTGGAGGGGTACATCTCGGTCACACGGTTGCCAGACTCGTGTGACCGATTGTGGGGAAACTTAAATGGGCGAAAGGTTCAAGAAGAAGCGGGATAGCCAGCCAATTCCATGGGCGTCGGCCACGGCGCCGCGGCCGCGCTGCTCGACCCGCACGTTGGCGATCGCCGTCGACGGGACGGTGTTGCCCTGGCGGATGGACTGCGGGTCGACCTGGCCGTAGAAGCGCAGCACGTCGACGTTGTTGTTCACCCCGACCTGCTTCTCGCCCGAGATCAGCAGGTGGCCGTTGGGCAGCACGCCGGTGACCACCGCGGTGATCGTCCCGGAGAAGTCGTTGGTGTTCTCGTTCGTGCCCTTGCCGGTGTTCTTGTTGGACGAGGTGCCCGCCACCTCCGCCCGCCCGTTGGCGAACGAATTCGGGCTGAAGCCCGGGATCGCGGTCACGCCGGCGCCGATGGCGCCGGTCTTGTCCAGTTCGCTGCTCGACTTCTGCGAGGCGCTGACCTTCTCGGTGATCTGCACGGTGACGATGTCGCCGACCAGGCGGGCGCGGTGATCCTCGAACAGCGGGCGGTAGTTGGCGTTCTGGTAGATCGCGCCGTTGTTGGCGGAGGCCGGGATCGGCTCGGGCATCTTCACGACCGGCGCGGGCTGCATGTCCACGCGCGGCTGCGGGTACATCGTGCCGCAGGCGCTGAGAACCAGCGCGGCGGCGGGAACACTGAGCCGGCTCGCCAGACGGGCAAGCGCTCGGGAAGAAGACGGGATCGATTGCATGACAACTCCTTGGATCGCGGACAACGGCGCGGGCCCTCGCATGGTCGCCGGGGCGGCCGTCGCCCGGTCGCTCGATCAGCAGGGCTCAGGCGGGTCAGATCTGCGACAGCTTCTGGAGCATCTGGTCGGTGGTCTGGATCGCCTTGGAATTCATTTCGTAGGCGCGCTGGGTCTGGATCATCTGCACGAGTTCCTCGACCACGTTGACGTTCGAGGTTTCGACGAAGCCCTGCTGCACCGTGCCCAGGCTGTTGGTGCCGGGGGCGCCGGTCTGCGGCGTGCCGGAGGCCACGGTCTCGGCGTACAGGTTGCCGCCCAGCGACTCCAGGCCCGGCGGGTTGATGAAGTTGGCCAGCTGCAGCTGGCCCAGCGTGGTGGGCGTGGCGCTGGCGGCGGTGGTGACGCTGACCGTGCCGTCGGCGCCGATGGTCAGCGACTTGGCATCGGCCGGCACGATGATGCCGGGCAGCACCGTGTTGCCGTTGTTGGTGACGATCTGGCCGTTGGGGTCGAGCTGGAAGCTGCCGTCGCGGGTGTACGCGGTGGTGCCGTCCGGCATCTGGACCTGGAAGAAGCCGTTGCCCTTGACGGCCACGTCCAGGTTGTTGGACGTCTGCGTCAGGCTGCCCTGCGAGTGGCTGCGCGAGGTCGCCACCGCGCGCGCGCCCAGCCCGACCTGCATGCCGGTGGGCAGCGTGGTCTGCTCGGTGTTGTTGGCGCCGGGCTGGCGCAGCGTCTGGTACATCAGGTCCTCGAAGACGGCGTGCGACTTCTTGTAGCCGTTGGTCGAGACGTTGGCGAGGTTGTGGGAAATGACGTCCAGCTGGGTCTGCTGGGCTTCCATGCCGGTCTTGGCGGTCCAGAGCGAACGAAGCATCGGGGACTCCTGATTCCTGTGCGGTGCGGGCGGATCCGTTCAGCGAACGGATCAGCTGTCGGACAGCAGCTTGGAGGCTGCCTGGCCGTGGGTCTGGGCGATCGAGAGCAGCTTCATCTGCTGCTCGAACTGGCGGGCGGCGGCGATCATGCCGACCATGGTCTCGACCGGGCTCACGTTGGAGCCCTCGAGCGCGCCCGACTGCAGCCGGGCATTGGGATCGGCGGGCAGCGGGTCGCCGCCGTCGGCGATGAACAGGCCGTCATCGCGCCGGGTGAAGCGGCCGTCCTCGGTCACCAGCTTGATCTTGCCGATGTTGACCGGGCGCTGGCCGTCGGCCTTGGCCACCACGGTGCCGTCGTCGCCGATCGAGATCGTCGAGTTGGGCGGCACCGTGATCGCGCCGCCGTCGCCCAGCACCTGCAGGCCGTTGCGCAGCCTCAGCACTCCGTCCTGGTCGACGTCCATCGAGCCGGCGCGGGTGTAGGCCTCGGTGCCGTCCAGCGCCTGCACCGCCATCCACGCCTTGCCCTTCATGGCCACGTCCAGGTTGCGGTCGGTGGTCGACACCGGGCCCGCCGACAGGTCGTGGCCGGTGGTCGTCTCCAGCGCGAAGGCGCGGGTGGTGGCGCCATCGCCGCGGATGGGCACCGCGCGGAAGGCCTGCAGCTCGGCCCGGAAGCCGTTGCTGTTGGCGTTGGCCAGGTTGTTGGAGAGCACGTCCTGGCGCGACATCGCCGCCTGGGCGCCGCTCATCGACAGGTAGATCATGCGGTCCATGGGAGGTCCTCAGCGCGGGGCGGAAACAGCGGGGGCGGTGCTCATGCCGGCGTCAGCGCAGGTTGACCAGCGTCTGCAGGACCTGGTCCTGCGTCTTGATGGTCTGCGCGTTGGCCTGGTAGACGCGCTGCGCGGTCACCATGTTCACGAGCTCGGAGGTCAGGTCGACGTTGGATTCCTCCAGCGCGCCCGGGGTCAGCGAACCCAGGTTGCCGTCGCCCGGCACGCCGACGACCGGATCGCCCGAGGCGTTGGTGCGCGCCCACAGGTTGCCGCCCAGCGGCTGCAGGCCCTGCGGGTTGCGGAAGTTCGCCAGCTCGACCTGGCCGGCCGGCTTGGATTCGCCGTTCGAGTAGCGGGCGGTGACGATGCCGTTGTCCTCGATCTTGATGCCCACCAGCTGGCCCGGCGCGTAGCCGTCCTGCTTCAGGTCGGTGACGGCGAAGTTGGAGCCGTTCTCGGTGGCCGAGCGCAGGTCCAGCTTGATGCCCTGCACCGACGGATCGGACGGGTCGGCGGGCGGCGAGGGGATGGGCAACGTCGGGGCGCCCTGCGAGTTCACGCCGGCGGGGATCTTCAGGTTCAGGAATTCGCTCGGGCCGGGCGAGACGGGCTTGCCGCCGGTGGGCAGGAAGGTCATCTGCGTGAACGGCGTCAGCGGATTGCCCGAGGGCTTGCCGTCGTCGGTCTCGATCGGGTTGCCCTTGGAGTCGAACTGCACCGCCGAGCCGTTGGCCGTCAGGTAGACGTTCCAGACGGTGTTGCCGTTGGCGTCGTCGTTGTTGGCGCGCTGGTAGTACATGGTCAGCGCGATCGGCTGCCCCTTGGCGTCGTAGACGGTCATCGACGTGGCGTTGTTGTACGTCGTCGGGTCGTTCAGCGTCAGGCCGGTCTTGTCGATCTTGGCCGAGTTCGGGTCCGCCGGATCGGTCAGGTCGTAGGCGGCGGTCGGGCCGGCGCGGGAGTCCAGGTTGAACTCCATGTTGATGTTACCGGTGGTCTTGGGGTCGATGCCGCCGGTGGGCAGCTTCAGCGCCTGGGCCAGGCCGGGCTGGATCACGCCGTTGGCATCGGCGGGGTAACCCTGCAGCTTGAGCTGGCTGTTGTTGACGATGAAGCCGTCCTTGTCGACCTTGAACTGGCCGTTGCGGGTGTAGGTTGTGGGGTTCTTGCCGTCGCTGACCTGGAAGAAGCCCGCGCCGTTGACGGCCAGATCCATCGGGTTCTCGGTGATCGAGATGTTGCCCTGCGTGAACTGCTGGGCCACGGTCTGGATCTGCACCCCGATGCCGATCTGGTTGGTGCCCGCGCCGTTCAGCGCCGAGGCGTACAGGTCCGCGAACTCGGCCCGCGACGACTTCGCGCCGTAGGTCTGCGCGTTGGCGATGTTGTTGCCGATGACCTCCAGGTTCTTGCTGGAGGCGTTCAGTCCGGAGAGGCCTTGTTGGAAGCTCATGGGGATGTCCTTGGGCGGTTCGGTCGGGGGCGGTTGGGAGATGCCGGGATCAGCCCAGCGCGCGGACCTTGTCGTAGTCGACCAGGCCGGAATTCTTCAGATCGAGTTGCAGCGTCGCGCCGGTGGTGTTCACGGCGCGCACCGTGTCGCGCATCAGCGTCGTGGCGGTGACGGCGTTGCCGGACTTGGTCGCGGTGACGCGGAAGGTCAGGTTGGCGGTTTCGCTCGCCTTGGAGGCATCCCAGGTGTAGCTCTGGCTGCCGCCCTTCATCTTGCCCAGGTCCTGCGTCGAGATCACCGCGCCGGCGCCGTTGAGCACCTCCAGCTTGACAGTGTCGGCGGCGTCGGCCAGGTCGAAGTTCATCGTCGCCTTGCCGTCGGCCACCGTGACCTTGTTGCCGGGGACGGTGACGTCGCGGCCGACCAGGCTGACGCTCTGCAGCGCCTGCATCTGCTGGAACTGGCTGGACAGGCTCTGAATGCTGTTGTTCAGCGTTCCGACGCCGGTCACCGTCTGGATCTGCGCGAGCTGGGTCGTGACCTGCGCGTTGTCCATCGGGTTCATCGGGTCCTGGTTCTGCATCTGCGCCACCAGCAGCTTCAGGAAGCGGTCCTGGGTGTCGGCGGCGCCGCTGCTCTGGGCGGCCGAGCTCGTCGAGGTCTTGTTGGTGCTCGAGTTGACGTTCAGCGAGGTGTAGTCCATGACGGGCCTTCCGGTCGGTTCGTTCTATGAAGCGCCGGGCCTCAGCCCTGGCCCATCTGCAGGGTCTTGAGCAGCAGCGACTTGGCGGTGCCCATGACCTCGAGGTTGTTCTGGTACGAGCGCGAGGCCGAGATCATGTTGACCATCTCCTCCACGCTGTTGACGTTGCTGTAGGTGACGTAGCCGTCGGCGTCGGCCAGCTGATGGCTGGGGTCGTGGACGCGGCGGCCCGGGGTCTGGTTCTCCTGCACGCCCACCACCTGCACGCCGACGTCGGTCTGGTCGGTGCCGTTCTGCGCCAGCACGCTCTGGAACACCACTTGGCGCGCCTTGTAGGCCTGGCCGTCGGGGCCGGCCACGGTGTCGGCGTTGGCCATGTTGCTGGCGACCGCGTTCAGGCGCTGGCTCTGCGCGCTCACCGCGCTGCCGCTGATATGGAAGATGCTGAACATCGACATGACGGGCTCCTTGATTCAGCGCGCGGCGTCAGGCGGCGTTGGGCGACTTCATCGCATCCAGCATGGTGCGGATGGAGCCGTTCAGGAAACGCAGCGAGGCCTCGTACTTCACCGTGTTGTCGGCGAAGCTGGCGCGCTCGCGGTCCATGTCGACGGTGTTGCTGTCCATGCTGGTCATGGCGCTGAGGCTGCTCTGCAGCGCGCTTTGGGTGCGCTGCGTGAGGGTCTGGTTGGAATCGGTCCCGGCGGCGGGGGAGGTCGCCGCGCGCAGCGCCTTGGCGAAATCCATGTCCTTGGACTGGTAGCCCGGGGTGTCGGCGTTGGCGATGTTGCTGGCGAGCAGGCGCTGACGCTCGGCCCGCAGGGTCAGCGCCTGGGCCTGGAAATTCATCGCGTCGGTCAGTCTGTTCATCATGGCGATCTCCTTCGGGGACCGGTCCGGCGGGCGGGAGCCACGGCCGTTTGTTCACGTTCGGGCATTGTGGGCTGCGGCCCGGAAAACATGAGCGCGATAAGACGGGTGATCCGGGCGCATTTCCAAGCCAATGGCGCGGCCTGGATCCGTACAGTTGCGCCTCATGCCGACAAGCTGCCCCCACTCTCATGCCGGTGCCCCGCTGGCGCTGCCCGCCCTGCTGGCGGGCGCGCTGCTGGCCGTGTGGATGATGTTCGGGTGGCTGGACGTGGCGCAGGCGCAGACCGTTCAGGTCGCCGCCGCCTCGCAGACGTCGACGGGCGAACCCAATGGCTCCGGGCTGGGCGCGCTCGACGCGACGCTGGAGGACCGGCTGCAGACGCTGGCCATGGCTGGCGCGCGCCAGGTGGCGCCGAATCAGGCCCGCGTCGAGGTGGAACTGGGCCGGCTGGACCCGCGCCTGCGCCTGGCGCCCTGCGCGCAGATCCAGCCTTATCTGCCGCCTGGATCGAAGATGTGGGGCCGCACGCGGCTGGGCCTGCGCTGCCTGGCGGGCGTGACGAAGTGGAATGTCACGCTGCCGCTGACGATCAAGGTCTACGGACCGGCCTATGTCGCGGCATCTGACCTTCCTGCGGGCACGGTCCTGACTCAAGATCACCTGCGTCTGGCCGAAGTCGATATTGCCGGCGAGGCCGGCGCCATCTATACACAAGCGGACGGCTGGGTCGGACGCCATCTGGCCAAGCCGGTCGCGGCCGGCGAGGCCCTGCGCTCCGCCGACCTGAAGCTGCGCCAATGGGTGCAGCCGGGCGACCGGGTGCAGGTCATGGCGACCGGGGACGGCTATGCCATCGCCGGCGAAGGCCAGGCGATGGGCGTCGGGCTGGAAGGCCAGGATGTCCGGGTGCGCTTCGACAATGGCCGCATGGTCACCGGGCGTACGATCGGTGAACGTCGCGTGGAGGTGGTACTGTGAGCACTGTTTTCGCGCGATCTGTCGAATTTGTGAAGCGCGCCCCTCAAGTTCCGCCCAGGCGGGTCGATAAGCCCGTTATTGGAAGGGGTCCGGCAGTCCACGGGCCCATGGAGATTTGCCATGAAGATCGGTAACAACGCTGACCTGAACGCCTACTCGAAAGTGGGCGGCACTGCTTCGGGCGCCGTCGACGGCGGCTCGAAGGCCGCCAAGCCGGGCGGCGCCAAGGCCTCGGAGGCCGCCGGCGCCACCGTCGAGCTGTCGAGCACGGCGAGCAGCCTGATTTCGGGCACCACGTCCGATGACGGCAGCTTCGACGCGGAAAAGGTGGCGCGCATCGCCAGCGCGATCGAGAAGGGCGAGTTCAAGATCAACGCCGACGCGATCGCCGACAAGCTGATCGCCAACGCGAGCGAGATGCTCGGCCGGGCCCAGCAGTCGTCGCACTGACGCTCGATCGCAAGAATCTCAGCTGACGCGCCCACACCCAACGGTTTTCCGGTGATGCCATGACTGCCACGCCCCTGACCACGACCGCCGCCGACCTGGAGCAACCGCTGCAGGACGTTGAAAGCTGCCTCAACCTGCTGGGCGAGGCGCTGCATCGGCGCGATTCGCAGGCGATCGAACTGCACGCCGCGGCGCTGCACGCCGCGCTGGCGCGGGCGATCGAGCAGTTCAGCGCGGCCGCGCGCACCGGTTCGGTGCCGGCGGTGCTGCGGACCCGGCTGATGCAGGCGGGCGGACGCGTCGCCGCGCAGCGCGAGTCGCTGGCCCGCGCCACCGCGGCGCTGGACCGGGCCATCGACGTGCTGATGCCCGGCGAGCCGTCGGGCCTGTACGGCGCCTCCGGCAAGAACGAGCGCAAGTCGGCGCTGGGCGGATCGATCCAGGCCTGAGCCGGATCCCCTCCCGAAAGAAGAAGGCCACGCGATGCGTGGCCTTTTTCATGGCCTGGACCGTCCCGGCGGCGCGAGCGGCCTCAGACCGGCGTGCGCGTCGCCTTGCGCCGCAGGCAATCCAGGTAGGCGTGACCGTCCGGCGGCAGGCCGCTGCGCTGCGAGCTCCAGATCATCTCGCCCAGGCATTCCATCGCCTCGTGATGCGCCTCGTGCAGCGACTGCCGGCGCGCCGCCAGCAGGTCCAGCGCCTGGCGCACGCCGGTGGGCTGGTCGATCTGATGCTGCTCGATCAGGCTCAGGTGCATCGACAGATGCAGGAACGGATTGGTGCGGCCGTCCTCCACCGTGTAGACGGCCGCCAGCGCCGCGTCCTCGTCGGCGAGCTCGTCGTGATACTCCGGATGCTGCGTGATCCAGTCCGAGGCGATCGCCTCCATCGGCGTGAGCGGCAGCCCGTCGCGCTGCTTGCGGTAGGTCTGGCAGAAGAAGCGCCGGACCTCGAGTTGGGAAGGGGCAAACATAGGGGCGCGATTGTCGCCGGGGCGCTCAGGCCTTGCCCGGTTGGGGCTGATCGGACGGAACGGGCGCCGACCCGGGCGCCTGGTGAGGCTCCTGCCAGGGCTGGGTCCTGCGGCCGTCCGCCAGTTCCCGGCGCTCCGCCGCCAGCCGCTCCTCCAGCTGTTCGCGGCCGCGCTTGGACATCGCGATCAGCGTGTCCAGGTCGCCGCGGTGTGGCCGCATCTCCTCGGTCTGCTCGACGCTGTGACGCCGGAAGCGCCACGCCATCTGCCTCGCCGCGTGGCGCTCCCAGCCGAGCTGCTCCAGCACCGAGCGCGCGCTCATCAGCGCCGAGTCCAGCGTCTCGCGCTCGATCAGTTCCACGCCGAGTTCGCGCAGCGCGTAGTAGTGCTGCACGTTGCGCGCCCGCGCGACGATGGTCAGGTGCGGGAAATGCTGGCGCGCGATCTCGGCGATCTTGACGCTGTGGTTGAAGTCGTCCACCGCGAGCACCAGCACATGGGCGCGCTCGGCGCCGGCGATGCGCAGCAGCTCCAGCCGCGTCGCGTCGCCCCAGAACACCCGCCAGCCGAAGCGCCGCAGCGACTCGACCGTGTCGGCGTCGTGGTCCAGCACCGTGGCCGGGATGCCGTTGGCGAACAGCATCCGCCCGATGATCTGCCCGTAGCGGCCGAAGCCCGCGATGATCACCGCGGATTCCTGCTGCTCCTTGAGCTCGTGCGGCGAGCGGCGCTCCACCTGCCCGGCGCGCCGCTGCGCCCAGGCCAGCAGCGCCGGGGTCAGCGCCAGCGACAGCGCCACCGCCGCCACCAGCACCGAGCGCTGCGCGGCGTCGAGCAGCGTGGCCTGCTCCGCCAGCTGGAACACGACGAAGCCGAATTCACCGCCCTGGGCCAGCAGGATCACGAAGACCGCGCGCTCCGGCCTGGGCAGACCCATCAGCCGGCCCAGCACCGCCAGCACCACGCCCTTGCACAGCCACAGCGCCGCCAGCAGGCCGAGCACGGCGAAGGGCTTGTGCCACAGCACGCTCAGGTCCAGGCCCATGCCCACCGCGATGAAGAACATGCCCAGCAGCAGTCCCTTGAAGGGCTCCAGGTCGGCCTCGAGGGCGCGGCGGTATTCGCTCTCGGCCAGCAGCACGCCGGCCGCGAACGCGCCCAGCGCCATCGACAGTCCCACCTTCTGCATCAGCATCGCCGCGGCCAGCACCAGCAGCAGCGAGGCGGCAGTGAAGATCTCCGGCGTGCCGCTGCGCGCGATCCAGCGCAGCAGCGGACGCAGCAGCAGGCGCCCGCCGAGCACGATCAGCACCAGCGCGCCCAGCGCCAGCCAGATCCGTCCGCCCGAGTGGCCGCCGGCGGGCCGCCCCTGGCTGGCCAGGATGGGCACCAGCGCCAGCACCGGGATGGCGGCGATGTCCTGCAGCAGCGCCACGCTGATGACGCTCTGGCCGGCGCGGGTGTTGCCCAGGTTCTTCTCGCTGAGCGTGGCCAGCGCCACCGCCGTGGACGACATCGCCAGGCCCAGCGCCGCGATCACCGCGGCGTGCCAGTCGGCGTCGAGGAAGAACGAGGGGATCAGCAGCAGCGCCGCGCAGCCCAGCATCTGCGCCGAGCCCCAGCCGAAGATCGGCCGGCGCATCGCCCACAGCCGCTTGGGCTCGAGCTCCAGGCCGACCAGGAACATCATCAGCACGACGCCGAATTCACCGACCTCCAGCACCGTCGCGGGCTGGCTGATCAGGCCCAGCACCTGCGGCCCGAGCAGCACGCCGGCCACCAGGTAGCCCAGGATCGAGCCCAGCTTCAGTCCGCGGGCGAGCGGCACCGCCAGCACCGCGGCGGCCAGCAGCACGAGGGGCGTCAGCAGCCAGTTGCCATGAGAGGCTTCCATCAGACCGGCGCTCCTTCCTCGCGCACCGGGCGCTCGTCGTCGGGGACCGCCTCCTGGGCGGGCTCGGGCTGGCGCTCGCACCACTCGGGCAGCGCGCGCAGGCCTTCGAGGAAGGCTTGGGCATGGGCCTGGACCTGCTCGGCCGAGGCCTTCTGCGCGCCATGCAGCACCAGCGGCGGCAGGAAGCGCATGCCGCACAGCGCGGCGGTCTGCGCGTAGGGCAGCAGGAAATCGCCGACCGGATGGCGGTTGTAGCCGCCGGGGCTGTAGGAGTGCGCGCTGCCGCCGGTCGAGGTGACCAGCCACAGGTCCTTGCCGTGCAGCGCGTGCCCGGTCTGGCCGTAGGCGAAGCCCACGCTCAGCACCTCGTCGACCCACAGCTTCATCAGCGCCGGCATGCCGTACCAGTGCATCGGATGCAGCCACACCAGCAGTTCGGCGTCGCGCAGCGCCTCCTGCTCCGCGTGGGTGTCGATCGCGTAATCGGGATAGAGCGCGTAGAGGTCGCGCACGCGGACGTTGGGCAGCCCGTGGGCGGCGGACAGCATCGCCCGCGTGACGCGGGAATGCGCAAGGTCCGGATGCGCGGACAGGATCAGGATGGACGGGGGAGCGCTCATGGCGGCGGATTTTGCGGTATCGCATAACATCCCGCGCACCTCATCGAGGAGAGGAGACGCCATGCCGGTGATCCTGGTCGCCAATCCGAAGGGCGGGGTTGGCAAGAGCACGCTCGCGAGCAACATCGCGGGCTTCCTGGCCCATCGGGGCCTGGCGGCCATGCTGGGCGACATCGACCGCCAGCAGTCGTCGGCGCGCTGGCTGGCGCAGCGGCCCGCGGCGTTGCCGCTGATCCGGGGCTGGGAGCTGGCCTCGGCCGAGCAGTTGCGCACGCCCAAGGGCGTGTCGCACGCGGTGCTGGACACGCCGGCCGGCCTGCGCGGCAAGCGCCTGACGCAGGCGCTGAAGGTGGCGGACCGGGTGGTCGTGCCTCTGCAGCCCAGCCTGTTTGACATCCAGGCGACATACGACTTCATCCGCGAGCTGCAAGATGCCGTCCACGCTCGCGACAAGCCCGGCGCGGCGCCCGAGATCGGCCTGGTGGCCATGCGGGTGCGCGAGGGGACGCTGTCGCAGCAGCAATTGCACCAGTTCATCGAGCAGCTCGGGCTGCCGTTGCTGGCCGAGCTGCGCGACACCCAGAACTACGTGCAGCTGGCCGCCCGCGGCCTGACGCTCTGGGACATCGCCCCGGGCCGGGTGGCGCGCGATCTGGAGCAATGGCAAGGGCTGTGCGCCTGGCTGGAACGGGCAGGCGCTTGATTCGCACCACCCCGGGGTCCCTGCGCGATGAGCTTTCGAGGCTCCACCCGCCGGCATCCCGGCTGGTTCCTCCTATTGCGAGGAGCTTTGTCCCACGCTGGACAGCCACACGGAGGCACCGCCGGATTCCGGCCACGTTCCTCCGCCGGTGATGCGCAAGTCGATGCGGCCGGCCTCCACGCCCGCGCCCGTCAATTCATCGCGCAGCGCAATCAGCCGCTGGCTGGCCGCCAGCCGGGCACCTGATTGACGCAGGTCCGTTGCCATCCACAGCGTGAGCGGCCGGCCGGCAAGCGAGGACACCGCCAATGACCGGAGTTGACGCCGCGCTTCGTCATCCAGGGCTACCGCGCCAGGCGCGAACGTGATCTTGACGCGAACAGCATCCGCGGCCTCAGCCTTGCCTGGCGACACCTGATCGACGCGAACGGCTGCGGTCTCCTGGCGCTCCCCGCCTGAGCCCACGTTGAGGCGGAGATCCAGGACCGGATCAGAGGGCGCCAAGCCGGGATCTGCGGCGATTGCTGGGCTTGGGCCATGGCGCTGGTCTGGCGAACTTCGCTTGACCAGTTCGGCCGGGGCTCGCCGCTCAGCCATGAGCGATGGCGGGGCGGTCTCGACCGCCCGCACGTCCGGCTCGCCTGGCGCCGCAGCGCCCCCGGCGCTGGCTTCTCGTTCGGGCGTCGGGATGCTGGTCGCGGCGACCGCGATGCCGAAGATGCTGACCACGAAGAGCAGGTTCAGCACAACGTTGATCAGGGCATCGACATAGCCGGGCCAGAAGTCCGGTGTGGCGGAAGAGGACTCAGCGTGCATGGGGGAGCTCCTTGTCGGACATCCGGGGGGCGAGTGAGATGACGACCGGACGCTCGGCCAGGCCGCTCAAGGTGACGGCGTCGACCGCGCGAACCGAGGGACGAATCCGGTCAGGATCTATGCCGGCGTCCAGCAGCGCGTTGCGTACGGCCATCACCCTCAGGTAGGCAGCTCGAGCGGACGCGGTGCCCAGTTCTCCATCGGTCAGCCCTTCGACGAGCAGGGGCCGGTCGGCGACTGGCGCAACCGCGTCCCGCAGGGCGGCACGGGTGGCGGTGTCCATGAGATACGCGGATTTCTCGAAACTGAGCACGATGCGCCAGGCAGGTGTCGAAGCGAGGGCCGCCGCGCTCACTGGCGCCAGGGCGCCGGGCGCTGATGCCCCGTCCGCGCGCCACGGCGCGACAGGGGGGGGCGCCTCCCGCGACCCGATGCTCGCGAGCGGCTCTGCACTGACAGCCTGCCCACGGCTCGAGTCGCTCCGAGGTGGCGGCAAGTCCCGTGTGACCTGCTCGCTGATTTCGCCGGCTGCATGCAGCACCCGCGCCGTCTGCTTGCCAAGAACGAACAAGTTCGTGCCCAGGAAACCGATCAGCAGCAGCAGCGTGATCGCCAGCGCAGCGGTCGCGCCGACGTAGCCTGGCCACACGTTGGGAGCGGAGGATGAGGTTCGCATGGCGCTCTTAGATGACCTTGCCCTGCGCGATCAGCGCCGTCAGGTCGGTGGTCGGAAGCGTCGCGCCGGTAAGGAAGATCTGCTGCATGACATGACCCGTGCCACCGCCATCGATGTCGACGACGATCAAGGTACCGGTGACGGTGCCAGCATCCGGGCCGGTCACGCCGCGAGGCGCGGTGACACCCTCGTAGACCTTGATCCACTTCGTCAGGTCATCATTCGGTCCGGTCCTGCCTTCGAGGAGATCCAGGATCTGGAGACGGTCCTGGTTGTCCGCGGTCGAACCGAAGTCGCGAATGATGTCGATCGCGCCGTTCGTGCCAGCGTCGCCGCGATGCCAGACGAAGGTGTCGTTGTCCGCGGCGCCCGACGTGCCACCGCCACGGCCATACATGACGTCGTTGCCTGCGCCGGCAATGATCGTGTCATTCCCCTGACCGCCCATGATGCAGTCGTTGCCGGCGCCGCCGTCGATCCTGTCGTTGCCGGCGCCGGTGACCTGATAGAACATCCGGTTCTCGGCGTCGGTGCCACCCGGACCGTCCAGGAAAGAGGCGCGGGCGGCATCGATGTACGACTTCGCATTGCCGGTGTTGTCGAAATGGCGAAGCGGTGCATCGGCGGCGCCGTCGAACTCGGCACTGTAGGCGGTGCTGCCGCCCACTCCGGCGCCGCGACCGGCAGTCGACCATCCCCTGCCCCCAGCAGACGCTGCACCCGCCTCGCTCTCTCCGAGCGCCGTGCCACCGCCCGTAGTGCCGGTTGACGTTGCCCCGTTGCCGCCACCGATGCCGCCCAAACCACCACTCGAGCCGCCATTGCCGCCGCCGCCGCCCCCACCGTAGCCGCCGGCACCGCCGGCGCCGTAGCCGCCAGCGGCGACGCCATTGTCTCCATTGAAGCCATCGCCGAAGATCACGTCATCCCCGGATCCTCCGTCGATGGTGTCGTCACTTCCGCCACCGGCCCCGCCCACGCCGTTGGCCCCCTGCCACCGCCCGCTGGCACCGCCTCCCGACCCGTCGCCGAAGATGAGGTCTCCCGCGGATGTGCCGAGCACATGGTCGGCCTCGCTGAAGCCTGATTGCCCCGTGATACCCGTCGAACCGGTGTACAACGTGCCTCCACCGCCATCGCCGGCGCCGTCAGCGAAGATGACGACGCCATTGCTGCTCAGAACCCCCAGGTTGAGATGTCGGGTCGCCGTGTCCGTGGTGGCGACGGGGCAGGCGACCGTGAATTCAGCGTTGGCGTAGACACCGCCCGCCTGCAGCGAGGCGTTATCCTGGCTGTACACCATGGTGATCCGCCCGTCGAGCACGTCACGCAGCGTGATCGCATCGGAGGCCGTCAGCACTTCGCCGTCCCGTGAGAACGTGATGTTGGTGACATCGGTGAACGTGATAATGACTTCGGCCGGGCTGGCGAAATCGCCGATGCCGAGTTGCGCCGCAGTGAGCTTTTCGCCGTTGGCCGAGGTGTTGGTCAGAATCCCATCGGTCGTGTTGACGTCCTGCGAGAAGTGGCCGTCGAGCTGGATGACGCTTTGTTCGATCGCGGGCGGTAGGCCGGTGATCACCTTCAGCTCGAAGCGCCCCTCCGCGCTGACATTGCCAGCTGTATCCTGCGAAACCGCGATGAAGGAGGTGGCGCCAGCCGCCGGCGCCATATTGACGGTCCCGTTGCCATCGGCATCGTAGCTGCCGGACCAGTGCAGCTCACCGGCGTCCATGACGCCATTCCGATTCGTGTCCGCGAACAGGAGATAACCGGCACCCGGCGTCCCCTGGATCTGAAGCGTGACGTCCCGCACCGAGGTGACACCATCGCCAACCTGGCCGGTGTCGCTGGCAGCCGCCAGCGTGACGCTCGGTGCCGAGGGAGCGGTGTGATCCACTTCGATCGCCAGTTCTGCCGAGACACTGCTAGCGCGTCCAGTGTCGTGGCGCACATACGAACGCAGGTGATGCTGCCCCTCCGTCAGGGTGACCGCCACGCTGTTCTCGCCTGCCTGCAGCGTCGACGTGGTCAGGCGCTCCTCATCGTCCTCGGTGCCGTTGCCGTTCTTGTCGTCGAACAAGACCAGCGTGGCGCCGCTCTGACCCGTGGCGACCACGCGGACGAGCGTCTTCTGAGTGATGCCGTCGGCGGCATCGACCCCGGTGTCGTCCTCCGCCAGCAGTCGCACCGTTGGGGCCTTGAGCGGCTGCGCATCGACCACGATCGGTAGGGCGGCGGAATCCGCACGATTCCCCGCAGCGTCGATGATCATGGCGCCGACCGTCATCTTGCCGTCGCGAAGCGCGAAATCGGCGTGCACGGTCTGCTCGTCGTCCACCTGGCGGTAACGCGTCAGCACACGATCGGCGGCGTCGTACGTGCCGTTGCCGTTGGTGTCGACGAACAGGGTGACGTCGCTGCCGCGCTCGGCGGTGACGCGCAGCGTCAGCGTGGGCTCCAGCGCCATCGGCGTGCCGTCATCGGTGATCGCGTGCTGGCCGTCCAGCGAGACTTGTGGCGACTCGGCCCGGGTGTCGACGACGAGCGTCTTCATCGCCGATGAGGGGCTCGATCGGCCGACATCATCGGTCTGGTATGCGCCGATCGAATGGCTGCCGCCATTCAGGGTGACCGACACGGTCCCGGAAGTCCTGCCATCCGCGATCAGCGTGGTTCCCAGTTCCTCGCCTTCATCGGCCAGGCCGTTGCCGTTCCGATCATCGAAGACATGGACTGTGTTACCGGCTTGGCCGGTGACCGAGATTCGAAGCGCCGGCTTCTGTGTGATGCGGTCGGAGGGGTCGCGCCCCGTGTCCTCTTCCGATGAGAGCGACCAGTCCGCAGCGCCGATTGGCGCTCCCACGGCGATATTGCCGGCACCGGCGGCGCGGGGGAGGTCGATCACCATCGCGGTTCCCGACGAACCGGCGATGCCGGTGCCGCTGTCAGTTTTGAATCCGACGATGGCCACCGCATCGGGCGCGGCGTAGTCACCCTTGGCCACGGTGTACTCGAAAACCAGGGAACCATCTGGCTTCTGAGCGACGAATGTGGCATCCACGTCGTGCCCGCCAATCCGCAGGGTGATGGCCGCGCCGCCGATGACGCAGGCCGGCGCTTGTGCCGAGACCACGATTTGAACCTTGTCGCCGGCCGTCAAGGCGTCGTGCTTGTCCAGCCCTTGAGCATCTACACCGGCAATCGAGACCGCTGTCAGTTGGGGGGCGCCGCCATCCGGCGGCAGGCCGAAGGCCTTGTTCATCGCCGCGAGTGTGGCCGCGGATCGGTCGGACGGCGCGAGGGCGTTGAACGCGTGCGTCAGGCGATCGACCAGCGAGCTGCCGTCGGCCCCGACGGTCTTCCACGTCGCGTTGCCGCCGGATCCATCGATGAACTTCGCCAACAGGACCACTGCGGTCTCGCCCTTGCCGCCGGCGCGGGTTCCCAGCGCGTCCAGGCCGGAGAGGAGCGCGAGCACGCGCCCATAATCGTTGGCGGACGCCGTGCCGCCGGATGGGTCGACGGTGGCCTGAGGCGTCAGCTGCGTGATGTCGGACTCGCCGATGCCGAACAGCTTGGCAAAGCCGATATTGACCCGGGACAGGGCGGAGGTATCAGGCAACGGCTTGTCATCCGCCGGGGCCAGGAGTTGCACGGCAAGCTCGGTGAGCGGCGTGACGTTTACTTTCAACTGGGTTTCGCCATCGCGAGCCGTGATCGCGCGCCAGATCTCCCGCAGATTGGTGACGGTGCCAGTGGCCTCGTCGCGGTAATCCCCGGCGCTGCCGTCGCTTCGAACGGTCACCAGCAGGGCACCGCGATAGTCGCCAGGCAATCCGGAAACTTGATAGCGACCGCTTCCGTCCACCATCGCAGTGCCAAGCAGCTTGCCATCGGCGCCGCGTACTTCAACGCGCAAATCGTTGCCGGCGACGACCGGACCGCCCGTTACCGTGCCAAACAAGGTGAAAGAGGCAAGTGGTTCGCTTGAAGCCGTGGCTTTGCCTCCTGCGGCGCCTGCGGCAGCGATTCCGATGCCGCCGGCCGCGCCGGCTAGGGTGGCCCAAGGAGCCCATTTCTCAGCCCAGGATTTCTCCGCCGACGGCACCGCAGCGCGGGCATTGGCATCGCTGCTCGCGATGCCAACGGCAGGATCCGCAGCACGCGTGGGAGATCCGTTCAGCCACAGCGCGTCGTCCTGGCGGACCGGCGTGCTGACGGTGACCGAGGACAGTTCGCCAATCTCCATTCGGCCGGCCTGACGCAGCAGTGCACTGCCGGCGACCTCGGTGTCCTCGAATTTCAGCACGAAGGTCGGATCCGTCATTGAACGGATCGCGCCATCGGGCACGACCGCTGTCTCGCCAGAATCGAGCGTGATGACCAGGTCCGTGTCCAGCACTCGTATGCCGCGAACCTTGGTTAGCGGGGCCTGGATCTTGGTCGGAGAGCCCTGCTTGGCGGGCGTTGCCGAGGCGGCAGTGATGGAGGAGGGTTGAGCGGTCATGGTGTTGGCGGGGATGGGGTGGGTCCGGGCGGACGACGGGGGTGTTACGCCAGCGTGGACGCTGGGGTATTCAGGAGGACGGTGCGCAGGCGACCGGCAACGTCGTCCAAGGCGAGGCGGAAGTCCTGAATCGACTGTTGCGTTGCGGCCTCGCGCAGGTCGCGCTCGCCGGCGGCCGTGCGGTTGGCCTCATGCGCGAGGGAGGTCAGCTCCACCAGGCGCTGCGTCGACAGTTGCTGCGCTTGCAGCGCGTGGAGGACCGCGCGGGCGGTGCTCTCCTCGATGCCTCGCAGATGGAGCAGTTGCTCGCGAACCTGCGTGCCCTGATCCAGCAGGGCCGGCACTCGATCGAAGGTGTTGGAGGTGACCTGGACGAGGCGGTCAATGGCGGACTCAAAGCGGGCGATGGGCGCCATCGCTTCGAGAAGTCGCTGGTGATGCAGTTCATGCAGTCCGTGCATCTGCTCCAGGACGGCTACCCAGCGCGCATGCTCCGCGTTGGACTCCCCGGGCAGTTGCGGCAGCGTGGAATTGCCTCGGAGGACGCGGTCGAACGCGTCAATCAGGACGTCATGCACCTGGCTGGTGACACGATGACGGATCTTCTGGACTGCTACCAGAGTGATGCCCAGCAGCAGCGATCCCAGCAGGCCATACAGCGAGGCGATGAACGCCGTTCCCATGCTTTTCATCGGCGCTTGGAGTTTGGCCATCATGCCCCCCAGCATGGCCGCCGGGTCGCCGTTGCCCCCGGTCATGCCGGTGAAGAGCTGCGCGAGTTCGTTCAGGGCGCCGAGCAGGCCGATGAAGGTGCCTACGAGACCCAGACCGACCAGGGCGCCGGCGATGAAGCCGGGGAATGACAGGCGCTCGCCGTAGGCACGCTCCCCGGCATGGAGCCGCCGTTCCAGCTCGCGCCGCGTCTCTTCGGAGTGCCGAATGTCCTGTCGAGCGAGCAGGAGGTAGGCGTCGCGGAAGGGGGAACCGCGATGGACCGCCAGGCCGCCCGCCGAGAAGCGCTCCACCGGCAAGCGTTCCCACGCACCGGCGAGCCGCTGATCGCGATGCAACTGGAAGAGCACCAGCCATGCGCCAAGGATCGCGATCACGAGGGCGCCAAAGATGATGAAGACGAGAGCGGGATGTGGAGTGGACTGTATGGAGTCCATGATGGCGTGGCCGAAGAAGGCGGCGCCGCCAACGACTGTGATGGAGATGGGCCAAGCGGCTTGGATCCAGTCGCCGGCAGTCGAGAGTCTGTGTCGCAGTTGCATGATCGATCGCAAGAAGTTCGATATGAGGCCGCGATTCTGAAAACAGCCCGTGGCGCCGTGAATGACCTGCATGGGTCAGAGTCGTATGCCGGATGACCACTTCGAGTGATTGCTGACCACTTCGTGACAGCTCGGCGGTGAGGTCGTGCAGCATCATTTGCAGGTCAACGATCAACGGGAGTGACACCCGATGCGGACCTTCGAAAGCCTGGAAGAACTTGAAGCGCTGGTAGGGCAGGAGATCGGCGTGTCCGGCTGGATCGCGGTGGATCAGCCGCGGATCCAGGCTTTCGCGGACGCGACCGAGGACCAGCAGTGGATCCACACGGACCCCCGGCGCGCCGCGCAGGGCCCCTTTGGCACCACCATCGCGCACGGCTTCCTGACGCTGAGCCTGCTGCCGCGCTTCTACGAGACCGCCTTTCGGGTGAATGAAGTCCGGATGGGGATCAATTACGGACTCGACCGGGTGCGCTTCCCGGCGCCGGTGCCGGTGGGCAGCCGCCTGCGCGGGCGCTTCGTGCTCAAGCGCCTGGAGGCGATCGAGGGGGGCGTCCAGATGATGGTGGAGGTCACCGTCGAGTCGGAGGCCGGCGGCAAGCCGGTCTGCATCGCCGAATCGCTGACCCGTCAATACCGCTGAGCGCGCGCCCGGCGGGGCGTCCGCTCATCGCCCTGCGCGATCGTTTTGATCAGTTCCCCTGCTTCATTTATCCAGCGACACGCCGGAGAAATAGCCTTTTCGGGCTGTTACTTCGATGTGCGAATACAAAATTCCAGGTTTGCCAATAGAACTTTCCGCTGGTAGCGATGCCACCGTAAGGGGGAGTGCCCGGTCCAAGGCGCGCGCCTATGATCGCGCCCTGGTTCAAGAAGTCATTTGGGACGGTGGCAGGGCCTGCTTCGTCCAACCCATCCAAGGAGACACGCCCGTGAGGGTTTTGCTGATCGACGACCACCCGCTGATCCTGGCCGCGCTCCAGACTGTGATTCAAGGTCTGGGAGAGGACGTGCAGGTGCTGGGTGCCGACAGCGCGGCTCAGGCGCGGGATACGCTCAAGTCGCGCCAGGATTTCGATCTGGTGCTGCTGGATCTGAATCTGGGCGATGCCAGCGGCTTCGACGTGCTGGAGGAATTCCGCGCGCAATACCCGTCGCTGCCGGTCGTGGTGATTTCCGCGTCCGACCGCGCCAGCGACGTGATCCGGGCGATCGACCAGGGCGCGATGGGCTTCATTCCCAAGCGCACCGGCAATGACGTGCTGGCGCAGGCGCTGAAGCTGGTGATGTCGGGCGGCATCTACGTGCCGCCGATGTCGCTGGGCTCCGACGCCCCCGAGCCGGAGCCGATCGTCGTCGCCGAGAGCGCGGCGCCGGTCAATGCCAAGCTGCACCAGGTCCAGGCGCTGGCCAGTCAGGCCGGCTACCAGACCACGGCGGGGCTGGAGAGCCTGCAACTGACACCGCGTCAGACCGACGTGCTGGCGCTGCTGCTGCAAGGCAAGCCCAACAAGATCATCGCCCGTGAACTGGGCGTGTCGGTCGAGACCATCAAGGACCACGTCGCGGCGGTGCTGAAGGCGCTGGGCGTCAGCTCGCGCACGCAGGCGGTGCTGGCAGTCGGCCAGATGGTCCAGCGTCAGCCGAACGCGGCGTTCACGACCTTCCGCTGATTCCCGCGCCTGATGCTTTGGCGCTGTTCGCCGCCGCTCAGGACGGCGAGTAGGCCAGCCGCACGTAGATTGGCGCGAAGGCTTCCGCCTGCGTGATCTCGACCAGGCGCTCCCGCGACAGCTCCAGCATCGCGATGAAGGACACGACGAGCACCTGCGGCCCGCGGTCCAGTTCGAACAGATCCTCGAACTCCACGAAGCGCTGACCTTGCAGCCTTCGCAGCAGGTGCGACATGTACTCGCGCACCGACAGCTGCTCGCGCGAGATCTTGTGGTGCTGATTGAGCTTGGCGCGCCGCATCAGTTCGGCCCAGGCGGCGCGCAGGTCGTCGACGTTGACGTCCGGCAGCCGTGGCGCCAGCGACTGCTCGATGTGGATCTGCGCGCGCAGGAAGTCGCGGCCCAGCACCGGCATCTGGTCCAGCCGCAGCGCGGCCTGCTTCATCTGCTCGTACTCGAGCAGCCGTCTCACCAGTTCCGCGCGCGGGTCCTCGGGCTCGGCGCCGTCATCGCTCTTCTTGGGCGGCAGCAGCATCCGCGACTTGATCTCGATGAGCATCGCGGCCATCAGCAGGTACTCGCTCGCCAGCTCGAGGTTGTGCTTGCGCAACTGCTCGACGTAGCTGAGGTACTGCTTGGTGACCTCGGCCAGCGGGATGTCCAGGATGTTGAAGTTCTGCTTGCGGATCAGGTACAGCAGCAGGTCCAGCGGCCCCTGGAAGGCTTCCAGGAACACCTCCAGCGCATCCGGCGGGATGTAGAGGTCCTGCGGCATGGCGAACAGCGGTTCGCCATACAGCCGCGCGACGGCGACGTTGTCCACCGTCTCGGGCGAAGAAGCGCTGCCGCCCTGATCCGCCGGGTCCTCCGGCAGCGTCAGGGCGGGATCGCGCGTGTCGTCGGCGTTGCTCACGCAGCGGGGCGACGGCAGGTGGTCGGCAGCGGCCGAGTCAGTCCGACTTGGTCTGGTAGACGTAGGGCTGCTGCGCGACGCGGGCGTCGTTGTAGCCAGCCTGGGCCTGGCGGTCCTGCTCGCGGTCCCACAGCAGCGCGCGGCCGGCGCGTTGCTCGGCTTCCAGCGTCGGCTTCTTGGCCTTCAGTTCATTGATGAACTGGGTGGCCTCGGATTCATATTTCTTCCAGAACAGCGGCATGGTCGTCTCTTGATCGGGGTTCGAAAACTGGGGTCGGATTCTAGGGGCCGCGCTCAGCGCACGCGCATGCCTGGCTGGGCGCCGGGGAAGGGCTCCAGCACGAAGATGCCGGGATGGGCCTTTTCGTCGGCGTGGCTGGCGGCCAGCACCATGCCCTCGGACAGGCCGAACTTCATCTTGCGCGGCGCCAGGTTGGCCACCATCACGGTGAGCTTGCCCTCGAGTTGCTCCGGCTGGTAGGCGCTGCGGATGCCGCTGAAGACATTGCGCAGCCGGCCCTCGCCGACGTCCAGCGTCAGGCGCAGCAGCTTGTCCGAGCCCTCGACCGTCTCCGCCTTCACGATCTTCGCGATGCGTAGGTCGACCTTGGCGAAGTCGTCGATCTTGATCTCGGGCGCGAGTTCCTCGCCGCCGGGTAGCACTTTGGGGGGGGCGGGCGGCTCGAACAACGCTTCCAGCATCTTCGGGTCGACGCGCTGCATCAGATGCTCGTAGCCGCCGATCCTGTGCGCGCCCAGCGCGCGATCAGCGTCGGCGAAGCACATCGGCGCGACCTGCAGGAAGGTCTCGACCTTGGCGGCCAGCGCCGGCAGCACCGGCTTCAGATAGATCGTCAGCAGGCGGAAGGCCTCGATGCAGACGCTGCAGACGTCTTGCAGCACCTGGCCCTTGCCCTCGAGCTTGGCCAGCTCCCAGGGCTTGTTCTGGTCGACGTACTCGTTGACGCGGTCGGCCAGCAGCATGATCTCGCGCAGCGCCTTGCCGAACTCGCGGGTCTCGTACAGCTCGGCGATGGTGGCCTTGTGGGCGCGCAGCGCGTCCAGCAGCGTCAGGCCCTCGACGCCGACGTCCGCCGAGAGCTGCCCGTCGAAGCGCTTGGACAGGAAGCCCGCCGCGCGGCTGGCGATGTTGATGTACTTGCCCACCAGGTCCGAGTTGACGCGGGCGACGAAGTCCTCCGGATTGAAGTCCAGGTCCTCGACCTTGCCGTTGAGCTTGGCGGCCAGGTAGTAGCGCAGCCACTCGGGATTCATGCCCAGCGCCAGATACTTCAGCGGATCCAGGCCGGTGCCACGGCTCTTGGACATCTTCTCGCCGCCATTGACGGTCAGGAAGCCATGCACGTACACGTGGTTGGGCGTCTTGCGGCCGCTGAAGTGCAGCATCGCCGGCCAGAACAGCGTGTGGAAATACGTGATGTCCTTGCCGATGAAGTGGATCTGCTCGGTGGACGGGTCGGCCATGAAGGCGTCGAAGTCGCGTCCGATCTTGCCGAAGTAGTTCTTCAGCGAGGCCAGGTAGCCGATCGGCGCGTCCAGCCAGACGTAGAAGTACTTGCCCGGCGCATCCGGGATCTCGATGCCGAAGTAGGGCGCGTCGCGGCTGATGTCCCAGTCGCCCAGGCCGCCCTTGCCGTCCTCGTCCTTGGCGAACCACTCCTTGATCTTGTTGAGCACCTCCGGCTGCAGGCGGCCGGGGGTCTGGGTCCACTGCTCGAGGAACTCGACGCAGCGCGGGTCGGACAGCTTGAAGAAATAGTGCTCCGAGCTCTTCATCACCGGCGTCGCGCCGGTCAGCACCGAGAACGGGTTCTTCAGCTCGGTCGGCGTGTAGACCGCGCCGCAGACCTCGCAGGAGTCGCCGTACTGGTCCTTGGCGCCGC
>Ga0102591_1000730_pt1 | contig 55910 bp, 49 predicted proteins | sample AraplaCol_mCL_r2_2_FD_76860 | JGI IMG/M metagenome (GOLD analysis project Ga0102591, IMG submission 76860) | Arabidopsis root microbial communities from North Carolina, USA - plate scrape MF_Col_mCL_r2 (SPADES assembly) (version 2) | ecosystem: Host-associated > Plants > Roots > Endosphere... | reverse complement strand
CTTCACACCGCGCCGTTGCCAGCACCGCATGGGGAAAGCGGCGACAGAGCTGAACACTGCTCATGGACCCATGGGTCACTCCTTTCATGCGACTTTCACGTCGCACCGCCTGGCGGAACGTCATCCACATCGAGGAACTGAACCCTCGCGCCATCTGCTCTGACCAGAGAAGAAGCACGTTCATGCCCGAATAAGGCTGTCCGTTATGCCGCAACGGTCGGGTGATGCGGCCATTCGTGTTGGCCGCGTTCCACGGCTTCATCCACGGGCGGACGCCGTTTGCAAGCTCCTCGATGATCCTGTCGGTGATCCGGGAATAGATGTCGGCGCGCTGGCCTTCGATTTTCCTGCTCATCTTCTTGTCTCCACGTCATGGGAACCGCGCTAATCGCGGTCCCGTCGCGCAGACCAGAGGCAGGAGCCCACGAGCGGGCGACATGCACCGGAACGGCCGAAACAGCGTGGAGGACGGCGAAGCCGTTGCATGTCGTTGGCGGCTCCTGCAGGTCCGAAGCCCGGGACGGCCGCATCTGCCCGGACTTCAAATCTTCTTTTCCCTCTTCCGCCTCCGGAAGCCGCAAAAGAAGGGCCGGTCCGCGAGGGCCGGCCCGGTGATTTGAAGGCGAAGCGAAACCTGCCTGGGGGTGATTAGTCGAACGCCGACATCTGCGCCTCTGCGGCCTTGCGGTCGACGGATTGACCAGCGCTCTCGATCGGACGATCGAACGGCTTCCAGCTCTCGCCGACAACGTGTTTGTAGGCTGCGACGGCGCCTTCGGCAGCCATCCGCAGCGCATGGGCCTGGATCCCCATGTCCGCGGCAAACTCCCGCTTGCGGTGAGCGGCGCTGTCATAACCGACCGGACCGTCGAGATCCTCGTCGCGAGCGTCGTTTGCGGCTTTGGCCGTGGCGTCACGCGCCTCAGTGACCGCCTTGCTGTAGAATTGACCTGCGCCGTGGGCGGAGCCAACAAAGGCGCCGACGATCCGCTGCAGGTGGATCTGCATGGCCCGTTCGCCGAGGCCTTCACTCAAGGCGTCTGCTGTCTCGCAGATGAGGCGCTCGTGGAGATCTCGGACCCCATCGCTATCGATGACCGCGGTGCCGAAGCTTTCAGTGATCTTCAGCGCCTGGACGGCGTCCGGGCATGTCAGTCGGACCATTTCGACGGTGGCGCCTTTACGAAGCTGGACGACACGCGTTGATTGGCGAGGGTTGGTTGCGGGCTTGGCCATGTCTTTTCCTTTCAGACCGATGCGGTTCCGGCCCCGTGCCGGGTTGCCCTTCGGTGCGGTCACCCCGAACCGGCGAAAGACGGGCGCCTCAAGGTCCGGACACGGCAGGACAAGCGGAGCCGATCTGCGGACAAGCAGGGCAATTGCCCTCGCGAAGATCACGCGGGTCTGCTCTGCGCGGGACGGCGGGTGCCGGCCGCCCCGCGGCGCGACAGCGGCCTTGAAGCGGACGGCCGCTGGTTCAGACCGCAGCAGAACCGAAGGACAAACCGTCACGAGTTCGGGCAATCGAATGTGAAAGGGAGAGCCCAAGCACGCGGCCCTATTCCTCGTCTTTGCCGAGGCCAACGGACGATGTCGCCAGGTTACCGTCACCTTGGTCCAGCACCTTTGCTCTGGGCAATCCGTAAGACTGGAACCAGCTCGGGCCATGGGTATTTCGAAACTGCGGAGGACACCGCCATCGTCATAGGGTGCGCCACCCATCCAGACGTTGTTCAGGATGCTCTTCCAGCGCCGGCCGTGTTTGGCAGCATGGTCTCGAATTGCCGCCTCTTGCTCGAGGTTGAGTGGTAGCAATAGTTGGCGCTTCGGTTTTTCGGGCAGCTCCAGCTGACGCCGGGATTGCTGTCCTGTGCCTTCCATACACGACAGCCGGGCCTCGTTTGGACGCGCGGACATTGAGTTCTCCTGCGGCTGAATATGTTTGGCACACAAAGCGCCGCCGGAGGGACCGGCGGCGGTAAGGGGAATCGTGCTGAAGGGTCCAAACCATTCGGCGGCAATGCCGTAGGCGGTCTCGTGATCGTCGAGCGTACCGGCGTCATCATCGAGACCGCCGCCATCAAACAGAGCTACACCGTGGTCGGCGTCGCCCTCGATCTGTTCGCTGTCAACGACATCGGCAGCGTCTTCCACGCCGGCGCCAGTGTGATCAGCATGCAGGATGAGATCGGCAATATCCTTTGGGTCAGGCGCGAACAAGGCGGCTGGATGGATCAACGTCGCATCACCCTTGAAATGCTCAACGAGGGCAGCCCGGGCTTCGCGCACACGTGCGCGCGGCTGGATGTTGGCGTCCTTTGCAGTGGTTTCGAGTGCCTGCCGTGACAAGGCATGCGAGGAAGTCCTCCATACCCATGTTCGGCAAGTAGCGACGAAGACTTCGACTGGCGAGCATCGTCCTGGTTTTGGTTCAATGCGCGCGGATCGATCTTGATGATTTGCATCGGAAGCTCCTGTTCGGGTCCTGGAGCGACGTGCCTGCCGCTCCTTCCTGTCTTCATTTCTTTGCGAAGACACTTCCCGGGCTGCGGAGCGGACAGAGCAATGCAAGCGCGGGCGAGCGTCCCTTAAGAGCCCTGCGATGGACGCGTCAGCCGGGATCGCGCAGGCGGCGTTTGAGCGCAGCGCCATCGGGATGGTCCGATCTGCAACCGCCTTCTTCAACATCTCTCTTTTTGGTTTTCTCAATTGTCCTTCGGATGCCGGACGTTCCTTGAAGCAGCGGAAATTCCCTGAGAGCCGCAGCGGAGCTCAACCGCCCCGATACGTGAGACCCCTCGCTGGCAACAAAAAGGGCGCACCACCCGGATGGGGAACGCCCTTTTTTTGACCCGGACGATATCGAACGTGGCGACAGAATCGCAACAAGATGCCGTTCAAACGGGAAGTGGACCGCATGCACTTGCGGACACGATGGATTTCAATTGAGACTGCAAGAAAAAAGGGCCGACGGAAAACCGCGGCCCATAAGGTATGAAGGTTATCAACCTCCAGAGGGGAACAGCTGGTGCGGCGGCACTGGGAGGAAGGCCGCCATGTGCATCAGCTGAGTGCATAATGCCCGGTTTTTGATCGCGGAGAAACCAATTATTGTGCAACGCAGCCATGCGAATGCTGCATTGGATCAAACCAACGCCTCCTTATGTACGTCGGTTTACCTTCTCCTCTCCTTCTCCCGCTGCTTCAGAACTTCATTCCAATCGTCGGCGGAGGGGCGAAGCCGGAGCCATGTGCAGCCGACGTCTTCGGCCAATGCACGAAGCCGGTCAGCGTAGGTATCCCCTTGCGAATTGGCGTCCGTCGCCGCTACGAGCAGCACGTCCGATCGTGATGCCAGCAAGCGTAGAGCCGCGTCAGTCGCCGGTGCCCAACCACCGCCAGTGCTGAGATAAAGCGTATCGTCCCGAACCGCTTCTATGGCAGCCAGGCTCATTGCATCGATTGCCGCCTCGGTCACACAGAGGCGTGTGGCGTTGCTGCAGCCAAGTCGAAACAGGATCTTGCGGCCGCCCGTCGCAAAGCCGCGCCACTCCGGTCCGCGGGCTTCCCATCCGCAAACGGCACCCGTCTCGTCAGTGTGTGCCGCCCATATGCTCCCAGACGGCCCTTCGCGAAGGACATCTTGTGCGTTTGCGTTCCAGATGATGGAGGTAGGAAGGCACCGCCGCCACCGCAGGTAACGCCATGTTGCGGAGCCCGGCCGTGGCGATTTCCGACGAACCCAATTTTCGGAGATGGAAGCGAGGTTCGAAGGCTCGTGAAGTTCGTGCCTCCAGATGGAATGCGACGGCTGGGTACCCGCAAGCGCGACAACCCGCGCGCATGCATCGAGGAAGGCGCATTCTTCCAGGCGGACCATCAAAGCAAAGACGTCGCCCTTCTCCTCGCCAAGAGGATCGAACCATCCTCGTCCGGCATGCGTGACGATGATGATTTCGCTGCCACGGCGATACTTCATGGCACGCCTGGTGCTCTCTTTGACATCCACGGCAAAGCCGGACGTCTCCAGCACCGTCTGGCAGTGCACCGCTTTCCGAAGTCGCTCGATTTCGCTTCTATTCATTTTTCCCTCCTCCGGTCGCCATGCGGCGATCGACCTTCCATCTCTTCTCTTCCCGTGATTATCGCGGGCCAGCTTCCACCCGCCGCGAAGAGCAAAGGCCGCAAGGGCGTGGCTGGCAATTGTCGGATTCACCAGCCACGGCGAAGCCTCCCTTGCGGCCGCCGGCTCGCAAGCGGCAGCCGGAACGGCCGACAACCGAAATCAGGGGGCGGGCTCAATCAGCCGCCCATGGATGAAATTCGTGGATGACCTCGAGGTCGTCGCTTGCGTCGATCTCGTCAGAGGGAAGGACGCCATATTCACCGTCGACTTCGAAGACGGTGACCGGAACCATCAGGTCGCGGGATAGCTGGAAAGCGTGGGACTGTGCGAGGGAAAGATCTTGCGACATTTGAAGAGGCTCCATTGGGAGCGGGCCATTTCCCGCTCGATGGCTTCTCAGAGGCCCGGGGACGGACGCGATCACCGCCACGGCAAAGCCTGAGCGGCCGCAGCTGGCTAGCGGACCCCTTGCGGGTTGATCGTGGAAGATCCGGAACCGGGCCAGGACGCCATCACAGACGAGCGGGATTGGGATGCTCCGAAGTGCGGGCCTGTCTCAGCGCAGGCGATTTCGTGTCGCATCTTTACCGCGCTGGTCACCGTGCAGTGGCGAGACGTTGACGGGCCTGGACGCGCGCGGGCTGAGCACAGTCGGGACCTCGCAGATCCAAACCGTAACAGTCATCAACACACGAGATTGACTCTGGTCTGCGTCCATTGGACAAGAGTGCACGGTTGGATAGGAAAACAACTCATGGCAGACGAGAACAATACCGAGATCTTAGAGACGACGCCGGCAGAGATCGCGCCGGCCAAAAAACGCCGGGGGCCGCAGCCCAAAAAGGCCGGTCTCGAAGCAACCTCGGGAGCACCCGAGGCGACTACTGTCCCGAAGGCCAGGGGGCGCAAAAAACGGACCGCGGACAATGCCTCAGAGCAATCGCAGACAGCTACCAAGACCAGGGCAAAGAACCTCGCTAAGAAGACCGTGAGCGCCGCGGCGACAAAGCAATCGGTGGAAAAGCCTGCTCCAGCCCTCGACGAGTTCGCGGATCTTCTTCAGCTTGAGGAAGAGAACGCGCGGCTCCGCAGGGCCATGGCCGAGAAGCTCAGGGCTGAGAATGCTGATCTGCGCAAGCGGCTTGGTCTTGTTTGATAATTCGGCGATGGACCGATCGACTTGAACGGTCCTCGTCATCGCATTCGTGCTGGTCGCTCCAGGAACCAGCAAGGATGCCGGAGCGATTGCTCGGGGTGACGCCACACGATGAAATCACCATGGAAGTATCTGGTTGAACTGGCGTCTCGGGGGCGAGCGGCAAAGGAGCCAGAGCGCGCGCCGGAAACCACGACCGACAAGTCGCATACGCCACCAGTTGCGCCGGCAGATGCCCCATCGGCACAAAATCTCACGGACAACGTCACTGCAGAGCCGATGGTCGAAGTGTCGAACGAGACGGCTGCCAATCTCGATGCGGCAATTACCGACTCCGTTGCTGCGCCCGTAGACCAAAACAGAGAGGCGGGCACCCTTTCGATTGATCGGTCAACTGCTGCGTTGCTTCCGGATCGCGCACAACCCACCCAACCAAATCGCTCGAACGGGCGAACCCGGGCGAAAGCCAAAAGGGCCAAGAACGTTGCCGTGGAAGGGGACGTGCCGTTCGGGGGCGAGAACTCCGCAGTCCAGCCACCGCCAATGACCTTCCTCGAAGAGGTCACCGCGCTGGACCAGGAAATCATGCAGCTAAGGCGTCAGCTTTCAGTAAAATTGCGATTGCAGAACACGCAGCTCAAGAAGATGCTCGATCGCTATGACGCATGATGAGCCGCGCTCGCGCTCTTGAAAACCTAATGATCTCCCGCACTTGAAGGTGAGAGGCGAAGAGCGATACATCGGCCGAGGAGAGAGTGTAAGCCACATGAGCGGGTTGCGGAGGCTCTTACTTTCAAGCAACGCACTTAGTTTCTGGCCGCCAACCGACAAATCCCCATCGCAACGTCCAGCGACCTTTCGAACGCCGCTACCGGCAGAAACTCGTAGCGCGAATGGAAGTTGTAGGCGCCGGTAAAGAAGTTCGGCGTCGGGATGCCGCGATCCGAGAGCACTGCGCCATCGGTGCCCCCGCGCATCGGAATCAGCTTCTTCTCGATCCCGAGCGCGTCCATGGCTTCAAACAGAAGTGTCGCGGCGCGGTCATCGCGCGCGAGGCTGGCGGCGATGTTTCGATAGGTGTCGGCGACCTGGTAGTGGACGTTGCCGCTGGGGTAGGCCGCCCGGATTCGCTCGGCGACCTCGGCGATTCGGCGCTTGCGCCGATGAAAATCCTCGGTACCGAAGTCGCGGATCAGCGCGGTCAGTGTCGCCTCGCTGTCATTGGCGATCAGATCCTTGAACCAGAAAAAGCCATCGCTGCCCTCGGTATGTTCGGGTGTGTCCCAGCGGTCGAAGTGGGAGATGAAGTCGATTGCCATCAACAACGGATTGACGAGTATGCCCTTGGCCGACATCGGGTGAGCGCTGACGCCAGTGAAGACGATTTCGGCGGAGGCGGCGTTGAAGGTCTCAAGCACGACCTCGCCGAGCTCGCAGCAGTCGATCGTATAGGCGAAGTCGCAAGCAAACCGAGAGAGATCGAGGGCCTTGGCACCCCGCAAGCCGATTTCCTCGTCGGGCACGAAAGCGACGAACACGTCGCCATGCTCTGTGCTATCGAGCCGACCGAGCAACGTCATGATCACGGCGATCGCCGCCTTGTTATCGGCGCCAAGCACACTGGTGCCGTCGCTGACGATGATCTCCTCGCCCTGCCAGCGGGTGATCTCGGGATGGTCTGCGACCCGCAACCAGATGTCTTCCGTGGCGTTGAGGCAAAGGTCTTTGCCGTTAAAGCGCAGGATCTGCGGATGGATGAACGGCGAGAGCCCGACATCGACGGTGTCGAGATGGGCGATAAAGCCGATCGCCGGGGCGTCCGGCCGGTTGCCGCGTCTGACACCAGTGACGATCGCATGTTCGTCGACGAGAACATTCTCCAAACCCAGCGCCCCCATCTCGTCGGCAAGCAGGGCGGCCAACTCCGCTTGGCCGGGCGAGGAGGGCAGCGTTTGCGCGCAGCCATTGCTTTGACTTTCAATGGCGGCATAGCGGAAGAAGCGACTGATCAGTTCCTGACGAACGTCCATGATAGTCCTCGTGTGGGAGATGCGGGCCGCGATGACTTCGGCCCGTCAGGATGGGCCGGCTAGAGCCGGATTATGCCGACGCCATCGGAGATTTGCATATCGGTGCCGAGCCCTGCCGATTGCTTCGCAAGCCGCCGCAGGATGCGCTCAGCACCGGCCCCGGTCGCAAGATGGGGCGCCAGGCGCCGCTCCAGCACGCCGTCCTCTAACGTTTCTTCGCCGCCGATGACGACCGGATGCAGCCTGATCTCGATCAGACGGTTGTCTGCGTCGAAGGTCGAGGTCGCCACGACGCTCTCCCATACCTCCGGCGCCGTCCAGGTCGACTTCTCCGAGCGTACATGGAAGATGAAGTTTCCGAGGCTGTAGAAGATCGGCCGGCCCCGATAGATCTCGATCGGCTGCAGCACCGGCGCACCATGACTAACGAACAGTGACGCGCCTGCGTCGATGCAGGCCTTGGCGACACCGCTCACCCAGTCCGGCACCTGATACCAGTCGGATGCCCAATGGTGATGGTGCAGATAGGCGACCACCAGCGAGCCATCTTTTGTTGCAGTGGCGATGGCAGCGAGGTTCCTCTGAAGATCCACCTCGTCGATGTTGACACTGCGGCCGCAGCGGTCCGATCGCCGGAACACCGCGCGGGCAAGGGCGATCTCGGTCTGCGGATCGAGCTGCGGGCGATCGTCCGGCTGGCTGTCATTGGCGAGATCGATCGCGGTGTAGCCGACCTGGTCACGGATCGCAGCCAGCTGGTCGAATGCGGCGCCGTCGACCTCGATCCTCTGGGTGATCCCCAGCCGGTTGACACCGGGGCGCGCCGGTCGACCTTCATCGGCATCCGCGGCGTACATGAAGTCCGGACCGGGCCCGCCGTCCATGGCGACGACGGCGACCTGTCGTCCGCCCATCATTGCCGTGCTTGCCCGCGACACTTCCCCCTGGTCGCGGCCAAGACCGGCATGAAGGAAGCCGCGCTTCTCGACTTCTTCCAGCGTCGAGAGCACGCCCGAGGGACCGAGGTCGAAGGCATGGTTGTTCGACAGCGACAGCGCCTCAACGCCGATGCCCTGAAGGCAGTCGAGCACGACCGGATCGCTGCAGCCGAAGAACGAGCCTTTGAGCGGCCAGCCGCCGTGACGCCCAAGGATCGTGCCTTCGAAGTTGGTAAAGGCGAGATCGGCTTCGCGCAGTAGCGATTGAACCTTGCGGAACGCCGGGTGGGTAATGTCGCGGATGTCGTGCTTGATCAGCGATTGGCCGGTGACGGCAAAAATGAATCTGTCTTTCATGGAATGACCTTTTGTGGCGATGACTGCCAGGCGTTTCGAGATCTTGGCGGCTTCAGCCAGTGGGCGAACCCGCCTTGGGAGCTCCGCATCCCTCAGCATGTGAAGCGCTGCGGCCGGGCGGCAATCAGCGTGCGGGTGTAGGCATTGTCGGAGCGCGAGAAGATGAAGTCCGACGGCCCAAAATCCTCGACCCGGCCGTTCCTGAAGATGTAGACGGCGTTGCACATCGCCTGGACGATCGCAAGGTCATGGGAGATGAACACCATGGTCATGCCTCGCTCGGCGATGGTCTCCTTCAGAAGCGTGACGATCTCCGCCTGGACCGAGACGTCGAGGGCCGAGGTCGGCTCGTCCGCGACAATGATCTCAGGCTTGGCAAGCAGCGCCCGGGCGATGCAGACCCGCTGCTTCTGGCCACCCGAGAGCTGATGCGGATGGCGGGAAAGCAGGCTGCGGGCAAGGCCCAGCCGATCCATCATCGCGCCAGTGCTGTCGGCTACCCGCCGGTCCTTGTTGCCCACCCCGGCGCCGAAGCGAATGCTTTCCTCAAGCGTCTCACCAATGGTCAAACGTGGGTTGAGCGAGACGGACGGATCCTGGAAGATCATCTGCACCCGGCCGAGAAGGCCGCTGCTCCGACCGCTTGTTGCCGCCTCGAAGGTTTGCTCGCCGATCACGATCCGGCCTGCATGCGCGCTGTCGAGACCGGCGAGGATGCGGCCGAAGGTGGTCTTACCACTGCCGCTCTCGCCGACGATGCCGGTGATCGTGCCACGCGGCAGGCGGATGCCGACATCCCGCAGCCCGAAGCTCGGGCGTTTGCGGCCAAGGCGCAAGCCAAATCCGAGGCCAAGTCCTTGCGGCATGAACTCCTTCGAGATGTCCTCGGCAACGAGGAGCGGGCGCTCAACGTTGTCGGTGGCACTAAAGCCGCCCGGATCATCACTGCTCCCCGCCTTGGCTTCAGCCTTCTCTACCTTGGCCGGGATGCGAAGCCTTGGTACGGCGGCGAGCAGCTTCTTCGTGTAGTCGTGGCGTGGCTGATCGAGGATGACTTCCGTGTCATCCGTTTCGACCACCTGGCCCTTGCGCATGACCAGCACCCGGTCGGTGATCTCGGAGATCACCCCCATGTCGTGGGTGACGAGAATGACGGAGATACCAGTTTCGTCGACAAGGTTTCTCAAGAGGTCGAGTACCTGCTTCTGCACCGTCGCGTCCAGTGCCGAGGTTGGCTCATCGGCGATTATGATGTCGGGAGAACCGGCAAGAGCTATAGCGATGACGATGCGCTGCCGCTGGCCACCGGAGAACTGGTGCGGGTAATTGCCATATCGCCGCTCGGGTTCGGGGATGCCGACACGCGCCAACAGGTCGAGCGCCCCCGCGCGGGCCTCGCGTTTCGAAAGGGAAGGGTCGAGCGCAAGGCAGGTCTCCTCAACTTGCGCACCGACGCTCATCAGCGGATCGAGCGAGGCGGTGTGGTCCTGGAAGATCGCTGATATCCGCTTTCCCCGCAAAGCTTCGCGCTCGCCGGCGGTCATCGCATCGAAGACCTTGCCGTCGAAGCTGATCGTTCCCGACGTCTGCTGGAACTCTGGTGAAAGCAGGCCGAGGATGGCATTGCCGACGGTCGACTTGCCGGCACCGGACTCGCCGATGATGCCGAGGATCTCGCCGCGTCCGAGGTCGAAGCTGACGTCGCTGAGGATCGTCGTTGGGCCGGCCCTCGAAACATGGCCAAGGCCAAGGTTCTCAACCCGCAGCAATGGCGGCGACGCTGGCAACAGGGGCGAGGGGGACAGCGTGGGCTGCAGAGGGCCATGTACGTGTTCCACTGTCATCGCGTCTGGTTCCTTGGATCGAGGTGGCGGCGAACGTCCTCGCCGACGAGATTGATGCTGGCGATCAGGCCGAAGAGCGCGAGGCCCGGAAACAGGCTGATCCAGTACTGACCGGTGAGCAGGTACTGGAAGCCGTTGGCAACGGCAGAGCCGAGCGAAGGCTTGTCGATCGGAACGCCGAGGCCGAGGAAGGACAGCGTCGCCTCCAGCGCCACCGCATGGCCGACCTCGATCGGGATCAGGGTGATCGCCGGCGCGATGCTGTTGGGCAGCAGGTGGCGGAACAGGATCCGCGATATCGGCAACCGCATCAGCCGGGCCGCATCCATGTAGGGCTTCTTGACCTCGCTCAAGCCGACGCTACGGGCAATGCGGGCATAGGTCGCCCATTGCACGATGACCAGCGCCAGGATGATGCGGTCGATGCCGGGCCCGAGCGTGACGATGGCAATCAGCGCAATCAGGATCGTTGGCAGGCTGAGCTGCAGGTCGACCAGCCGCATGATCACGACGTCGACCCATTTGCCGAAGTAGGCGGCACTGATCCCGGCCGTCAGCCCGATCAGGGCTGCAAGCGCTGAACTGACGATCGACACCACGAGGCTGATGCGTAGACCATAGAGGATAGTGCTGGCGATATCGCGGCCGAGCCCGTCCGTGCCAAGCAGATAGAGGTAACCACCACTCCCCAGTGTTCCGGGCGGCGACGATGCCTCCCAGCCAAAGACCTGCAGCGGATCGTAGGGGTTCTGCGGTGCGATCAGCGGTGCTGCAATGGCAACCAGGATGTAGCAGACGAGCAGCAGCCTGGATGCGGTCAGCACCGGTCCATGTCGACGCATCTGAAGTGCGCTCAGGATTTGGGCTTTCATGACGTCCCCTTTCAAAACGACAGGCGCACGCGCGGATCAAGCACGGCGTAGAAGAGATCGACGAGGGCGTTGAGCACAACGAAGGTGACGGCGATGAAGGTCAGGGTCGCCATCACCACCGGCCGGTCGAGCAGTTGGATCGAGTCGATCAGGAGCTTGCCGACGCCCGGCCACGAGAAGATCGACTCCACCACCACGGCAAAGGCGAGCATGCCGCCGAACTGCAGGCCGATGATCGTCACGATCGGCACGCTGATGTTCGGCAATGTGTGACGCATCAGGATCCGTCGCGACGACAGGCCCTTGGCGCGGCAAAACCGGGTAAAATCCTGGCTCTCGACCTCGATCGTGCCGGAGCGCGACAGCCGGGCGATGAGGGCGACGTTCGGAATGGCGAGCGCCAGCGCCGGCAGCACCAGGTGCCACAATCCGTTGGCGGTCAGCCAACTCCAGTCCTCACCAAGGACACGCACGGTCGCGCCTCTGCCGCCGGACGGCAACCAGCCGGTGAGGATGGCGCCGACGAGGATCAGCATCATCGCCAGCCAGAAGGAGGGGATGCTGAGCGCCGAGACGCTGCCGTTGAGCAGGATCCGATCGAACAGCGTGCCGCTGCGGCGACCGGCGAGAAGACCGAGCCCGGTTCCCAGTGGGGCTGCAATCAGCATGGCGATAAAGGCAAGTTCCAGCGTCGCCGGCAGTTTGCTCATCACCAGCGCGAAGGCCGGCTGATGATAGATGTAGGAGATGCCGAAGTTGCCGCTGATCACATTGCCGATGAACACCAGGTACTGGCGCCAGATCGGCTGGTCGAGACCGAGCGCGATGGTGGCCGCCTGAATGTCCTCAGGCGTGGCGGTTTCGATGTTGACGATGTTGAACACCGGATTGCCGACGCTGTGGATGCCGATAAAGCCGATCAACGACATGGCGATGAGCAGCAGGAAGGCCTGTGACAGCCTTCCAAAAACAACCGAGATCATGCCCATCCGCCTCTACTCCGTCGCAGCTTGCGTCTGCATCGCCGTCGTCCAGCCGCGCGGATGCATGACATAGGAGCCGATGCGCGGGCTGTAACCGACGATGTGATGGAAGTGGTAGAGTGGGATGATCGGCTGGTCGGCCATGACAAGCTCGGTTGCTGCGGCCAGCGCCGCATTGCGCTCCGGACCGACGGCAATGCTCTCGGCCTTGGTCAGCTTCCCATCGAATGCAGCGTTCTGATACTTGCCGAAGTTCAACGCTCCCGTTCCGCGTTCCGGGTCAGGCGAGGCGATCAGCGCGCGAAGGATGATATCGACCGCCTCGCCGGAAGTGCCGCCATACCAGACGGCGTAGTCACCAGCGGCCCGCTTGGTGTTGAACACCGAGAACGGTGCTGCCGATGGCCGGGCATTGATACCGATCCGGGCCCAGCTCTGGGCGATTGCCTGCAGGCTCTCGGCGTCGCCGGGATAACGACCGGCCGGTCCGGCAAGCACCAGATTGAAGCCGTCAGGATATCCGGCCTTGGCCAGCAGCGCCTTTGCCTGCGCGTAGTCGGGGGCCTCGGGCAGCAGCTTGCCGGATGTGCCCGGCAGGCCGGTCGGAAACACCTGCGAGGCGGCCGTGCCATAACCGGCAAGGATCTTGTCGACGAGAATGCCGCGGTCGGTTGCAAGCGCCAGTGCGCGACGGACGAGCGGTTTCTTGAACGGATTGGCGATCGGTTCTCCCGCCTTGTCAGTCACACCGGGAAGCGTGTCCCGGGACACATCGAACTGCACGAAGTTGATGCGGGCCGCACCAACGCTGGCGACCCGGGCTCCGCGCTGCTTCAGACCATCGACATCGCGGGCTGGAATGGCGTCAGCGACATCGACCTCACCGGTGCTTAAGCCCGCCACACGGGCGGCCGGGTTCTCGATTACCCGGAAGGCGACCTTCAACCAGGCGGGCTTGCCGCCCCAGTAGTCGTCGTTCCGGGTAAGCCTAAGGCTCTCGCCGGAACTCCAGCTTTCGAACCGATAGGGTCCGGTGCCATTGGGCGGTGAACCGGAATTGAGGTCCTCCGTCGTCTCAAAGCCTTCCGCAGGCTTGTTCATCATGAAGATCGAGGAGAAGGTGAGCGGCAGGGTGGGGACGGCGCCGTGGGTCTCTACGACCACCGTCAGGGGATCAGGCGCAGAAACCACCTTGATGCCGCTCACCGAGGCACGGAAGCCGCCGCTTGGGGAGTTGAGGAAATCCCGGATGCGCTCGATCGAATAGACGACGTCATCTGCGTCAAAGACCGAGCCGTCATGAAAGCGGACGCCATCACGGAGTTTGAACTCCCATCGTCTGTCGGAAAGAGCGCGCCACGCAGTGGCAAGACCGGGCTTCAGCTCCAGACCCTCATCCTGGTAAACCAGCCGCTCGTAGATATGCGAGAGCAGCGAGGTGTTCTCGTTGAGGTTGGCGTAGTGCGGATCGAGCGTCATCAGCTTGTAGGAGGTGCCGATGCGCAGTTCGCCCTGTTCCTGGGCACGAGCGGTCCCTATAGAAGCAGAGAGTGAAAACGAGACCAGCAGCGCTGACAGCAGGCGCGGGCGAAAGTGTCTTCCCAGTTTCATGTGCTATTCCTTGTTGTTCTTGGATAGAGTCAGAGGCTCACGCCGGAGGGACACTCCGACACGGGGTTCATCGATCGACTGTTTGAGCCGGGGTCTGCCCTGCGGGATGCCCCGGCGAACGCACGCTCATCGAGCGGTGGGCGTGCTCAGCCGTTATGCAGCGCTGGCGGGCGTTCGCACGCAGTGGGACGACGCGGCGGATCAACAGCCTTTTCGATTGCGAGGAGATCAGCCATCACCCCGCGGATCTGCGGCCACGGTTCATCGGGACTGGTGGGAGAAGGCTGCGAGCGGCTGAGAATGGCGTGCAGTTTGGCAATCACGCCGGCGAGCGACTGCGCTGGCGTATCCCACAACGCTTCCGCCGCCTCGTCCTCGGCAATCGCGGCGCGATCCTCGGCCTCGAGCGCTTCGTTATAACCGGAATCGCGTTCAAACGGTCCGTCTGCCGCCTTGAACAGGCGTGCCTCGATCCGCTGCTGCTGCGCGTTCAATTCGCTCAAAAGTTGCCATGCGCTGCACCACTGCTGCCAGGCTGCGACCGCAGGATCATCGGCGCCGCGGCGAAACCCCGAATTCTGATGGGCCGCAACCTCTGGATATGTGGGTAAACACGCCGCCACGAGAGAATGAAAATCTCCTCGCGTGACCGTAGACAAAGTTCTGCTATTGTCGGAATCAGCCATGATCCGAGCTCCCGTAAGCTTGGGTGTGGTCAGGCTGCATTCGGTGTTGGCGCACCGGATGTAGCCGTCAGTTCACTTGATGCCACTATTCGAGGCGAACTGAAGTCTCAAGTAACGCCTAGGTAGCACACGAGTCCGGCTTGATCAATTCGAAATCACATGATGTTAAAGAAATCACCGGTGCGCAGATACGCGCTGCCCGGGCACTGCTTCGCTGGAGCGCAAAAGAACTTGCAAAAACGGCTGGGATTGGCGTTGCAACCGTGAGCCGTGCAGAAGTAGAGGACGGAACCACATCTCTTACCAGCGCCAACTTAAGGGCCATTCGCCAGGCTTGTGAAATCGCCGGTATCGAGTTCATCTCTGAAAATGGTGGCGGGGTGGGGGTTCGTTTCAAAAAGTAGTTGCCGAGGCTCGCCTCTTGCAAAGTGAAAAGCGCCACGAGCAACGCAATCAGCGGAAGCCTGCCGGTAATGGCCGCGATGGAGGCTCACTATCACTAATTAGCGTGCACAATCGCGTAAGGGGACTATGAAAATCCGCAGTCTCTGCCATCAATAGCCGGTCTGTGAAGTCGAACGCTCAGACGCCCGGCCCTTCTTGCTTCAGCGAGAAGGGGCCTTCCTAATTCAGAGCGCCTTGTTCACAACCTGGGCCGCAACAGTTACCAGGAGCGCCGCGAGTGTAACTGCGGCGCTGTAGCGCGCGACTTTCAGGCGGCGCCCTCGCGCCCCAGTCCAATCATACCCCATCGGTAACCTCCCTCCGACGTGCTGGTGCTCTAGCTTCGCCCACCCGGACGAGGTCCGCAAGCCAATACTGAATTGCGTTTCCTGAAGGAAAACGGCCGCTACTCAAATCGAAGCAAGTCGACACGGAGCGGCGCAGAGCGTCTGTCCTCTGCACATCCGTCTACGTTTTTCCACGAGGCCCCCGACGGGTGCAAATTCCGAGGCAATCCGCCCCCTGATTCCGAGATGATGCCTCCCCCAACGCGATGGCGCCTCGGCAGCCCTTTCATGCGAGTTCATCGTTGGCCCTCAACAAAGCCACGGGTGTTCCGTTTTCATACCCGCAATCGGGGCAGGGGACGTTGATTTCTTCGTCAAACATCACGGCTCTTTCGTTGAGAGCGGATAGCAACACGGCTGAAATCGAGAAGCAATAATTACAAGCTGAGTTAAATCGGGCTACAATTGACCCATGCCTGTCGCGGCCTTATTCCTTTTCAGCCAGGATAATGCGCAACGCTCGAATGAGGTCCGCTGCATCGATGAGCGTATCCCTGATGTCCTCAATGGATAAATCTCTCACGCGGGCAGATGCTATCCCCAAATCAATCACCACGTCTTTCGCTCGCCTGTTGGCTGCAACGCCTGCCTGCTCGCGCATATCGCGGATCGTATCGACGGATCGATCAAGGAGCCGGCTGACTTCGAAAGACGTTAGCGTCTCGGCCTCATTGGCGGCTCTGATCAGTTCGGAGATAAACGCTGTCGTTTGAGGCATTGTGAACCCGAGAAACAATCATCGGTCAGTACGCGGGTCTGTTTGGTTAATCAAGCAATCCGAGCGCCCTTCTGGGACTCGCGCCATGCGGGCCTGAGCCGGACGTGCAGCGATAACCTTTGACGACCTAGAAAGAAGCCCCGCCATTGAGGCGGGGCGAGGATTGCGCCCAGATGGTTCGTTGGACGCGGGGAAATCTGCATTCCGACTAATAGAGGAGGCCACCGAACGAAAGAGCCTAAAGGGAAGGGCTGTTTCCGTGATTCCGGTACGGTTCGAAATAAAAGCCTTGCCTGGGACCAAATGGCGGCGCCAAGCGAAGAACCATGATCAATTCGTCGTGCTTCGTGTCGTGGCCCAGGAAGCCGTCAGGAATACAGCCAACCTTTACGAAACCGTGGCGTTCATAAAAGCGTATCGCTGCCGAATTTTCAGCGTTCACGGCGAGCTCGAGCTGGATAACTCCGTGGGCGAGTGCGTACTCTGCCACACCGTGCAAGAGATTTGCGGCAATCCCCGTGCCGCGTTTGCCCTTCCGGACATAAACGCCTTCAAGCTTCGAGCGGTGGGCCATTTTCCTTGCATGCTCAAACCTGAGCCCCATCATGCCCACAGGTTGACCATCAAGGAACGCAACAAACACCGGCTGGTTCAGGTGCTGGCGCCATTGACGATCGGAGAGATGGGCCCAATCTCCAAACACACTCGCAAACGAAAACGGTTCGTGTGAAAGCGCCTCCAAGCGTATGCGGCGGAACACGTCGACGTCCTTACCGGATAGGCGTCTGACTACCAATTCGCCTTCGATCGGCACCATTATCCTCCACCTAGTATGGATGGCATTCAAAGGGCATTATGCTCGTCGACGCTCTTTGAAAGGGAACTGACCCGGCAATGGACCTCCAGTATCCACTTTCAATCACGAACCCGACCACTGCCATTCCGCCGATCCAGAGGAGATGAAACCTCCGTCCATCTTCTTCGAAAGATCTGCCCATAGCGGATCCCTCGTAAAGCTTGCGAGATCACCGGCCGACTGCACCAATGGCATCTCCGCATACCGCGAAAGGAGTGCCGTAGCACCACCTATGACCCCGATCTCGGCCAATGGGTGGCCGCCATCAGGTTTTAGAACGCGGTGGCCCCAAAGCCCAGGTCTGCCGTCTCTTCGCAGTTCGGCCAAGACCTCCAACTCTCCCGATTGCGCAAATCCCATAGCGGCAAGATGGCGCATAAGCGGGTAGTAAACGACCTGGCGACATCCCCCAAGGACTCGCAGGCCCGGCAAGATAGAAGTCACCAAGAATACAGAGAAAAGGTTTGGCACCAGTTCGCGCCGGCGAAGCGCCGCTGCGATATGTTCCGACCTGTACGCAACCTCAAACTTCGACGAGTTCTTCGCCCTGAGCATGTTGTCCTGGAGGCGAAGCGGAACAATCCTGCCTTCTCTAGCCCCCAGAAGAAATCCGTCGTTCGACGAACCCATCCCTGCCAGGGTCCCGCGTTGAGCCGGTCCATGGCATTCAGAATGCTCTCGGCAACCGCACCATTCCCGATGAAGTCAGCCGATAGCCACGATCCCCCATCATCAAGATGATCGGCAAACAGGTCGGCGATGTCGAAATCATCAAGCTGAAGCAGTTTGATGGAGGAGGGGAACTTACGACGCCACAGCATCTGATTGGCTGCCCCGATCGCGTCGGCAGCAGAAGCAAATTCCTCTGAAGGAAGCTCGGCGAGGAGATCGGCGGCAGAGACGTTTGGTGCCGGTTTGCTTTCGGCACTCGAAAGAGCGAAGCCATATGGACCATTCGATCCGAGAATGCTGAATGAATCCATGCGGCTCCGAGGCAGGCCAAAGACGTTCAGCGGCTCTCGTTCCAGCCACAGCCAGCCGGGACCCTTTTTTGCCTTTTCCGCAAAGCTGACAGTCGAGGCATGGTACGTGATGTACCATTCACGGCAATGAGCGCTGAGACCCAACATACTGAAGAGATGGGTATAGAACGCATCCGGCTCAACGAGCAGCAGGCAATGTGGGCCAGTCTGAAGGATAGGCGACGCCATGAGTTGATCGCCGGCGCTTCGGGCTTCTTCAGCGCTGTAGCCAGCCCTTCGCGCCGTCCGCTCGACACATCTGCAAAGCAGCTCCATCGCATGATGGCGCACGGAACACTCAGACTGAAATTTGCCGACGTCGTAGGCAGCCGACGCATAGTCTTTCAGCGGACGCCCCCAGTATGGGACGAGATGCGGCATCAGATCAGACAACGCACGGCGGACGTGAGTTACACCGCACTGTTTGCCGCCTGTTAGGGAGGTCGTCATCTCAGGATGCCAGACGCCTTGGCGCAAGTGGCACCATAGTGTTCGCACTGCGCCAGATGAGATCAGGAGCCAGTGGCTCAACGTCGGTATCGATAATTGCGACCGGCAAACGCTCATAGCAGTACCCGGGAGGAATGGCCGGTTTCACCATCAGCGAAATCAACTCCAACACGGCGGCGCGTGAGTTGGACGACACGATCGTGTAGAAGTTACCGCTATTCCAGGTCAGCACCGAATAGCGAAAAAACAACTTGAGAGCGGTAACCGTCGTCGCCAGATCGACCTGAAGGTCTGCCATCGTGTTCAGGACCTCATCCCTCTTCTTGGAGATGTCGCCAGTCGAGAAGAAGCGCGATTTGAAGATCTCGTCTTTTTGTCGCTCGCGCTCCTCGTAGACGTTGCGATCCTCATGCGCGAGCTTCTGCACCTGCACGAGGATACCTCCCGGACGGATGCGGGGAACGATGAAGTCTAACTGCTTTATCCTGTCCCGGTCGTACATCTGGAACGTCGTGTCCTCCAGCAGGACGTCAAATCCGCTGCGAAAGGGAAGAAGATCCGGATCGGTCGCGTATCTTGCGTCGGTGAGCTCAAAGAACGGACCGTGAAAAAAGTGCGCATGTTCGCTTCCACGGTTTGCGTCGAACGAAACCCGGTTGGCGGCAGTAGGGCTGCAGCAGAGCGCCTCAATACGACCATTGCCAAGGGCGGCAAGTGTTCGTGCAAGGCATCCGGTCCCAGTGCCGAGCGTATAGATCGTCGTTGGCGCAGCGTTTCGCGCCCAGATCCGCAACGCAAAGGAGAGTATCGCCGCTCCCAGACGGCTCTCCTCTTCCAATCTGTAGGGAATGCTGGCGAAGTAATGGCTATCGAAGTACCCCCATAAGCGTCGATGCGTGTCCGAGAAGACCGCGGCCTCCAGGTCGAAGTCGAGCAGGCTCATATCGAGTTTTGGTTCAGCAAGGTCCGGTGCTCCGGCCTCACCGCTTGCGGTTTTTTCAAAGAACGTCGCAAAGGATGTAAGCCTGGGCGCAGTGCGCCAATGTTCGATCGTTGGCCAATCCACCATTGCCATCTCCCATCATCGTGGCCGGCGCAAGTTTTCACCTTGTGCCCGGGCGGTACCATTGGTGAGTTTCTGGCTGCCATTTGTGGACCCGGGCGAGGGGACAGCCAATCTACCGAAATCGGTAGGCCAATCTTTGCAAGGCGGTGGTTCGAGAGTCCGAGAGCGCCGAAGCAGGTCGAATACGATCAGACTTTTATCAACTCCAGGAAGGTAGCCCTGGCGACAGCATGGTGACTGGTAACTGCACCAAGTTTGAGTCTTGCCGAACGAAGATACAACTTAACGGCACTTTCTGAGATTCCCAGTTCCGCTGCGATCTGTTTGGAAATCCGCCCCATCGCGAGCAGTTGCAGACACTGGCTCTCCCGCCCTGAGAGTTTGCGAATGCGACCGAACTTCCGAAAGCCGAGAGCGTCAAACACCGTCTCATGGAGATAATGAGAAAGAATCTGCATCTCGTGGATGCTTGAATCGCGTAACCGCGTCCATTCCCGCCGGGGAAGCGTTGAGGTCACGGAGAAGAGGGAGCGTTCGCCATGCGAGCCTCGGATCGGGATTGTCAAACCTTGGGAGCCAATCCCATGGGCACGCGCTTCTTTGAACAATCGGTGGGCCCCTCCTGACTGCCGATCGAGGGAGCCCCAATCTACCGGAAGAAAGCCCCACCGCATAATGTCGATGACCGGGTCTATATCGAAATAGCCCCGTTCGAGATATTTGGCGGTCCACGTACCGGGATATGTCGTGCAGTAATAGGGGAACGAATTCGAACCGCCTCCGCTACAGACCACAAGGAACGTCACGTGCGACAGGTCGTATCGCTCGCAAAGTGCGTCCAATGCAGGGCAAATGTCTTCACGACGGTTCACTGCCCGTAGCGTTTTCAAAGACGAAGACAGTCTGCGATGGTTGACTATCGGAGGCAGGCTTCGTTTGGGCATTTTCGTGCTGCGCTTTGGATCGGAGGTTCGGATACTAGCGACAGCATTTCCGCAGCGGTATTGTAGGAATGACCAATGGGGCAACGAAGCTGGGGCAGCAATTCGCGCGATTGGGGCGTAACGACGCAACTCAGCCGATCGGAAGATGATCGGCTCAATGGCAATGACGAATATCGGATTTGTCGACCTGCGGCCGCGCTCGCACGAGAACCTTTAATCCAACTCGAACCAGAGGATAAAGGTTAGATTGGTCAAGAAGCATCGTCGTTCAATCGTAGCGATTGCAGAAATGCGGTCAAAGCGAAGGGTCAAAACCGCTCGAGCATCTTCTTGAGCTGCACGTTCTGGGCGTGAAGCTCAATTGCCAGCAGCTTTCGAAGGCGCTTGTTTTCTGCGTCAAGCGCGGCCAATTCCTCTTGGGAAACTGCTGCTGTCACAGAACTTGGTGGCAGGAGTTGCGCCCGATCCGTCGAAGCCGACGTGGGTGCCGGAGAGAGGCGAGGGGTTCGCTTTCGCGGTGCCCGTTTGGACGGCTTTGCAAGCGTGGAGACTGTCGCGGGTTCGATCGGCGTTGGCGCAGCTTGAGCGACCAGATCAGTCACAACAGGACTTAACTCCACGTGCGCTTCGCTTTCAAGCAACGCGACCTTGGGGGGTTCAGCAGAAGCGACCGCCACCTGTTCGTCGGCTGGAACCAGAATGTCCGCGTCAGGCGCGCGGTCAACGCCTGCGTCTCCGCCGGTTTCGTTAGTCCCGAACAGATGGGATGATTGATCTTCCACTTGGCGGGCAAGCGCCTTGAGATCGGTGTCACCCCAAATCGAGTCCGTCCGCCCCTTTGACAGCCGGCGGCCGGATTTGAACTCAACGACGAATCTGCGTTGTGGTGGTCTCATAAAATTCAAACCTAATGGCACCCGATGTGCCGCTTCATCTTGTTGCAGCACAAATACAGGGCGTTGTCGCGCGTTTCAACCGACCTACGCGTGAGCGCTGTTGCGGCCATCCGCGCTCTGAGGTACGCTGCGAGCATGGGCAATCAACCCAGTCCTAGCCTCTTGCGCAGCTCAGAATTCTCCTCACGTAGCTTTTCGGCCAGAAGCTTTCGTAGACGCTGATTCTCTGCTTCGAGTTGCACGAGCTCCGCAAACTCGTCGCCGGCAAAAACAGGTTCGTCGACCGTTTGAATGCCCGGCTTCACGCGACTCTTCCAATTGTAATACGTTTGCTCCGATATTCCGGCTCCCTTGACCGCATCCTTAAGCGTACTCGCGCCACCGGCAACTTGGGCTTCAATCAGTTGGAGCTTCTCAAGTTTCTCCTGTTCGCTGTGCCTCCGGGGCTTGGCGGTGGTTTTCAACGCAGCTTCCTTTGAGGTGGCGCGCGCGGTTTCCGCAGCGCTATTCTGGCGTGTCGGTGCGTTTCGCTTCTGGCGCTCTGGTGCATTTGGGGTGCCATTTTCAGCAGCCATACTCGCAGGCGTCGTGCTTTCCTCAGCCATTGGTACATCCTTCTTTGGCGATCGCCCGTTTTCAGCCGATTGAATTCCAGAGTCAACATTACCGCCAGACTGAGACTTCAGGCATGGTTTCTGGGACAGATGATCACGCATATAGACCTCCATGGCCGATCTTTGAGACTTCGAGCTTTAGCGAGTGGCATCCGCGCTCTTACCGCCAGGTTGGCCTTCGACAACCCGACCCTACCGGAAAACATGATGACCGCCCGCGAAGCCGCCCGCTCGCTACAGCGCTATTGAGGGCGCGCTCGCGAGCGGCTTCGCTACCTCCGTCACATGCACCAGGCGCGGGGACACGATCGGAACCACCCGTGAGGCATTCGAGAACATCCGAGTGAGGCAACGGCATTATTCTCTGGGAACACTCTTGGGTGAGGCAATACGAATCTCACCTTGATTGCCGCCATGCATTTTGGACTTCGAGAAAAAATGCCCCGCCGTAAGGCGGGGCCAGCGTGCGTCCAGATGGCTCACTGGAGGCAGGGAAGAAATTCCAACAGAGAATGCTGATATAATTAGAGGTGGCTGCGGCGGTAAGGAAGGTCTGTTTTGCCGATTCCGGTACGGTTCCGCAAAAAAGGGCCAGGCTTGCGACGGCAGCTCAGCCACCGAGCCTGATCGCAGTTGACACACTGCAATCCATATCGCGGAGCTCGGAGCTCCGTGCCAGGGCGGGGGCGGCTCTTGCTGTATGTTATAACGTTACGAAAATCAGATAAGGTTTATTATGGAACTTCAGGCCATTTGGGAAGTGTTGCGATTTCGTCGGTCAAGCGCTCTCGATCTTTCTGCTGGATCAGACTGTTGCGATGATATAGCGCGGCGATCAGGATGAGGTGCGCCAGGACAAGCTGGCGCGTTCCAGCCGGTGAAAGTCCGGCTCGGGTAAGGGGTAGCTCCCGCCCGATAGTGAGTGTTGCGGCGTGGGCGGTGACGACCACGGCGAAGCGTACACAGCAATCATGTGGGGCATGGGAGTGAGCCACGATAATGATCAGATCGCAGGGGCCGAGACTTTCTCATCCGTCGAAGGCAACACGTGCGGAGCCGATATGCGAGGCGCCGTCGCCCTGCCGGGGTCTAGGGCCATGTCACGCATGAAAGGAACGCGTCGGAACCTGGGAGATCTCCTGTCTGGCCGGGTAGCGTCAGCCACGCCGGTCCGCATCGGAAAGGCGAGGAGTCGTAGCCGATGATGGACGGACAGGAGAAGTCAGACTCCGGCATAGTAGCTGTGAAGCCAACGAACAAAGCCGGACAACCGGCGGCGGAGCTGGTGGAGCCAAGGCCGGAGACCAAGGGGAGCGCGGAACAGCAACGCATGCACCGGACACAGAGCCGGGATCGCATGTTCCAGTCACTGGACCGCGTACGGAAGGCTGCAAGGCTAAGGAAAAAGGATCAGTTCACCGCGCTCTTCCACCATATCAACGTCGATACACTTCGGACGGCTTTCTACGCGCTGAAGCGCAAGGCCGCTCCCGGGGTGGATGGCATGACGTGGCGGGACTACGAGGCAGACCTCGAGCCCCGGCTTGAGGATCTGCACAGACGGGTCCAACGGGGAGCGTATCGCCCGCAACCGTCACGCCGAACGTATATACCGAAGGCGGATGGGAAGCAGCGGCCGCTGGCGATTGCAGCTCTGGAAGACAAGATCGTCCAAGGAGCAACGGTCATGGTGCTCAATGCCATCTACGAAGGCGACTTCTGTGGTTTCTCCTACGGGTTTCGGCCCGGTCGAGGACCGCATGATGCATTGGATGCACTATGCGTGGCGATCGACCAGCGGAGGATGAGCTGGATAATTGACGCTGACATCCAGAACTTCTTTGGGGCGGTCAGCCAGGAATGGCTGGTTCGCTTCTTGGAACACAGGATCGGCGACAAGCGCATCATCCGCCTGATCCGCAAATGGCTAAAGGCGGGCATCCTCGAAGACGGGATCGTGACCGTAGACGACAAGGGAACGGGACAGGGCTCGGTGATCTCACCGCTGCTCGGGAACATCTACCTGCACTACGTGCTCGACCTGTGGGCCAAGCGCTGGCGACAGCGCGAGGCCACCGGCGACATGATCATCGTGCGTTATGCCGATGATCTGATCGTCGGTTTCGAGCGCGAGGGCGACGCTCGTCGCTTCCTCGCTGCGATGCGCGCGAGGCTTGAGGGGTTCATGCTGTCGCTCCATCCGGACAAGACCCGCCTGATTGAGTTTGGCCGCTTCGCTGCAGTCAACCGCAAGCAACGCGGGCTCGGCAAACCGGAGACCTTCGCCTTCCTGGGGTTCACGTTCATCTGCGGGAAAACACGCAAAGGGCACTTTCAGCTTTTGCGGAAGACCCGCGGCGACCGCATGCGGGCGAAGCTCAAGGACATCAAGGCGGACCTGCGGCGGCGGATGCACTGGCCGATCTCCCACCAGGGAAAATGGCTGAGGCAGATCGTCGGCGGGCATTTCGCCTACTTCGCGGTTCCAACGAACATCCGGACGCTCACCGCGCTCCGGTATCGGGTGATTGGTCTCTGGCGGCGATGCCTACAGCGGCGCAGTCAGAGGGCCGACGTCACGTGGGAACGGATCGTGCAGTTAGCCAACGACTACCTACCCAAGCCTTCCATCCTTCATCCATGGCCGAATGTACGCTTCGCCGTCAAACACCCGAGGTAAGAGCCACGTGCGGGAAACCCGCCCGCGTGGATCTGTGCGGGGGGCGCTCAGTAATGGGCGTCCCTACCGCAATACGAATCTCACCGTGATTGCCGCCGCGCATGCGATGAGGCGGATCGCTCAGTTAAACGTGCTGCACTCTATTGTGGCCAGCAGGTAAGCTTGCCCCTGCAAGCCACACTCAGCGATTTCATAATGAATGGACATTTCGCCAGCCACTTGCGCCGTACACGGCGACTTTACGCGGAGCGACGCGAGGCGTTTCTACGCTTAAGCATGACGCACCTCGGCAAGTGGATGGAGCCGTTTGAGGCCGACGTGGGGATCCAGATTGCATTACGCTTCAAGAGTCCATTGGACGATGTTGGTATCGCCCAAAAAGCCAATGCTGCTCAACTGAATGTGATTCCACTCTCAAGATACTACTATCGCGAGCCTGTCCGCGGCCTTCTACTGGGATATGCCGCTATCGATCAGCGTGCGATGGAATCCCACCTCACCCTCCTCGCCGAAGTCATCAAGGAACAAACCGCATAATTCGGTAGACGGATTGCCGGCGCGCGATTTCAGGTTCGTTAGATGCACGAAAGTGAGGGCGGTCAGGGCCAAGCCCTTCAGGTTGTTGAGCATCTAAGCGCCTACGCCGTAGAAGGACATACGGTCTTACCGAAAAGGTCTTAACACCCTCATCTCACCCAGGACCGCACGACGTGCCGCGCCCAATGCGAGACCTGCTCGAAATCAGCCTTTACGACAACCTCGCTCGCGCACTTTGTGATGGCTCAGCACGTTGGCTGTCTGGAGGATAAAAGTTCCAGTGTAGTAGCTGCCGTTCGTCATGCGCCGACCCCGATGTCAGCGCTTAATCCTATCAGGCTTAGAGCCGCCGTAAGCCCAGTCCAGCAATTCCACGGTATGTAGGATGGGGATCGCTGTGCCTGACGCAATCTGGACGATACAGCCGATGTTGCCAGTCGCGATCACATCGGGTTTAGTTGCCTCGATATTCTTAACCTTGCGGGCTTTGAGGCGACTGGAAATCGCAGATTGAAAAAGGTTGTAGGTTCCGGCCGAGCCACAGCATAAGTGCCCCTCAGCCGGGTCAACGACCCTAAAACCTGCCGCCTCCAGCAATTTCTTAGGCGCCGACGTTATCTTTTGGCCATGTTGCATCGAACAGGCCGAATGATACGCGACCTTTATCTTCTTCGGCTCGCACTCGGGCAAATTATGGGACAACAGGTACTCTGTTATGTCTTTGGCGAGGTGCGATATTCTCTCCGCCTTTTTTGCATATGCCAAATCGAGCCGAAGCATATGGCCGTAGTCCTTGACAGTAGTGCCGCACCCAGATGCTGTAATGATGATCGCATCCAGCCCATCCCGTTCAATTTCGCGGGTCCAGACATCGACGTTGCGGCGGGCGAAATCCAACCCCTGTTCCTCGCGCCCCATGTGATGCACCAGCGCACCACAGCAGCCCCCGTCTTCCGGTGCAACAACCTCGACACCGAGCCGCGCCAGCAGGCGAAGTGTCGCCTCGTTGATACCCGGATCGAGCACCGGTTGAGCGCAACCTGACAGGATAGCAACGCGTCCGCGTTTTTCCCTTTGGACCGGGAGGGTAGCCGACTTGCTGGCGTCGGAGCTCCGAGAAGCCGACTTGGGCGCAAGATCCAACATCGCTCCAAGCGGCTTGAATACTGAGATGCGCTTGAACAACGGCGCCAGGGGGCGAGCTAGTCTAGCAAAGTGCAACGCCGTCCGGAACCGTGTGGGATAGGGCATCACCAAGGCAAGCGCGTTGCGGATTAACCGATCGATGAACGGACGCCGGTATGTGTTTTCAATATGAACGCGAGCGTGGTCGACCAAATGCATGTAGTCGACACCTGAAGGACAGGTCGTGGTGCATGAGAGGCACGAAAGGCACCGATCGATATGGGTGACAACCTCCTCATCAGCCGGCCGACTATTTTCCAGCATGTCTTTGATCAGATAAATGCGTCCCCGCGGGCTATCAAGCTCATTGCCAAGCGTCACATAGGTTGGGCAAGTCGCGGTGCAGAAACCGCAATGGACACAATTGCGCAGGATCTTTTCGGATTCAGCGACGTAGGGGTCTGCAAGCTGTTCAGCGGAAAAGTTCGTTTGCATCTCTTAGTTACCCGCCATCCGGCCTGGATTGAAGATGTTTGAAGGATCGAATGTCGCCTTCACTCGTGAGGAAAGCGCCGCAACTGCATCACCCTCGAACTGAAATTCCCGAGCAGCGGTTCTGGCACTGTTGCTCGCGCGGATCAGCGTCGCGTGGCCACCGCCAAGCGCCTTGATGAGCCGCCTCAAGAGGTCGGGCTCCGGCTCTTGCTGCATGCGCAACCAGACAAGACCGCCCTGCCAATCATAGAACGCGTCGACACCGTCTGGTCGAAGCGCGGCGACCAACTTGTGCCCGACCGATGGCGCCACAGAAACACGCCATACCGGTCGCGTTGACCCATCTGCATAGGGCTGGATATCACGGATTTCCTGCCAGATCTTGCGACTGACGTCCTGTTCCACGACCGTCACATCTCCAAATTCCGACATTGCTCTGCAAAGCTTTTCGGCGCGAACTTCGAGCGAGTTCGGCAATCCCTCAAGACGAAGAACCGTCGCGCCACCTGGGGGCAGGTCTCCGCCGACAAAGCTCCAAGCCAAGGTGAGCGGCAAATGCGCAGCTCCCGAGACCTCCGCCGGCAGTGCAACAGCCCTGGCCATTGCACGGGTCGCCTCTGCGTCGCTCAATCCCGAAATCACAATCGATTGCTCGCCCTTTGGACGAGGAGGGACACGGAAGGTTAGCTCGGTGAGAAAGCCAAGCGTACCAAAAGACCCCGCAAGCAACTTTACCAGATCGAGGCCGGTTACATTCTTCATGACTCGGCCGCCGTTTTTCACGATTTCACCACGACCGTTGATGAAGCGAACCCCGAGAAGGCTGTCACGGGCCGCGCCGGCGACGAAGCGGCGCGGACCAGACACGTTCGCGGCAAAAACACCGCCGATGGTAGGCTCCCCTGTTGTACCCAGCAAACCACGGTGGTCCATGGGTTCGAAGGCGATCATTTGACCTGCGGCAGCAAGCTCCGCTTCAACTTCCGCCACCGGGGTACCGGCTCGAACGGTCATAACCATCTCATTGGGATTGTACTCGATGATACCGCAGAGGCCGGTGGAACGCAGGGTCGCTTCGTTCTTTATTATGTTCCCAGGTCCAGCTCTCGTGTTGCCACCCGCTATTGTTAGTGGTTTGCCAACCTCGGCATGTGCACGGACCAGGTCAGATGCCTCCGCTTCAGTCGCTGGAATGTATTCACTCATTCTGCGCCCCGACCGTCGAGGGGAAAAACTTTGGATGGATTGAGTATCCAGCCTGGATCGAAGGCGCCTCGAACGGCCATCTGTTGGGCGAGATCCGTTTCCGAGTATTGATACCGCATCAGGTCGCGCTTCTCGATACCCACACCATGCTCCCCAGTCAGGCAGCCGCCGGCATCCACACAAAGCCTGAGGATATCGTTGCCAGCCGCTTCGGCACGGGCGGTATCCTCCGGGTCGTTGGCATTGAATAGGATCAGCGGATGCATATTGCCGTCGCCAGCATGGAAGACGTTGGCCACTCGAAGGCCGTAGCTATTGATGATTTCCGAGGTCTTGTTCAGCACATACGAAAGCTGGCTGAGCGGGACTGTCCCATCCATGCAGATGTAGTCCGCAATCCGTCCCGTCGCACCGAAAGCAGATTTGCGGCCTTTCCAGATCAGCGCGGCTTCCGTTGGCGTTTGGGATTCGCGTACAGTCTTGACAGCATGCGTGTGGGCGATTTCGACGATGCTTTGCAGCATGGCTTCCATTTCACCTTCCGACCCTTCGACTTCGACGATTAGAAGCGCGCCAACATCAAGTGGATAGCCGGCCTTGGCAAAGGCCTCGCAAATCTCGATAGCTTGCTTGTCCATGAACTCGATCGCAACCGGGATGATGCCTGATGCGATAACATCCGCCACGCAAGAGCCGGCCTGTTCGGAAGTATCGAACCCGAAGAGCACCGGCCGGGCGCCCTCTGGCTTTGCGATCAATCGGACAGTCGCCTCCGTCACGACGCCAAGTTGTCCCTCATGTCCGCAGACGAGACCGAGAAGATCATATCCGGCAGCATCAAGGTGCTTTCCACCGAGTTCCACAACGGTTCCGTCAACCAGTACGAGCTTCACGCCGAGGAGGTTATTGGTCGTTACACCATATTTGAGACAATGGGCGCCTCCGGAATTCATGCCGATGTTCCCGCCGATAGTGCATGCTAGCTGCGAGCTGGGGTCCGGCGCATAGAAGAAACCGTCTGCTGAGACCGCCTCAGAGATGTTCAGGTTGGTAACGCCAGCCTGAACCACGGCGCATCTGTTTGGGAAATCAATATCAAGGATGCGGTTCATCTTCGACAACCCGACCACCACGGCATCCTCCTGTGGTATGGCTCCACCCGCCAGAGAGGTTCCCGCACCTCGTGGGACGACCGGAATGCCGTGCTGATTGCAGTATCTCATTACTGCCGCGACCTGCTCGGTCGTTTCCGGCAGCGCTACTGCCAGCGGCACCCTACTGTACGAGACGAAAGCGTCCGTTTCGAAGGGCACCAACTCACGTTGTTTGTGCACGAGACCGTTAGGCGGGAGGAGGTAGGCAAGATCAGCTATGATCGCCGCACGCCTTTTTAGAACCGCTGGACGCGGCGCCAGAAATTGAATGCCATCTCTCATCATGCCCTCCCCGATCCGCCCTTCAACCGAGCGCATTCCGTGTCTTGCGCAGGAGCCCCCGAAATCAATCCGAGACCGCCAACGAACTCACCACCAGTACACCCGAGGTAACCTCCGGTCGCAAAGCCAGATCCGTATGCCTGACTACACCGTTGACGTGCAGAGCACATAGCGCTTCATCCTCCTGAACGGCGCTGCTAAACCGCCGCCAGCAGTTGCGATACTGAAGACTTGGCATCGCCGTAGAACATGCGGGTGTTCTCCTTGTAAAAAAGCGGGTTCTCGATGCCGGAGTATCCGGTTCCCTGGCCCCTCTTGGAGACAAACACCTGCCTGGCCTTCCACACCTCGAGCACCGGCATGCCGGCGATCGGCGAATTGGGGTCCTCCTGGGCCGCTGGGTTGACGATGTCGTTCGAGCCGATGACAATGACAACGTCGGTCTCAGGAAAGTCCTCATTTATCTCATCCATCTCCATCACGATGTCGTAGGGCACCTTGGCCTCAGCAAGCAGCACGTTCATGTGGCCTGGCAGGCGGCCGGCGACGGGGTGGATGGCGAAGCGCACGGTCTTGCCGGCGGCTCGCAGCTTGCGGGTGAGTTCGGAGACAGATTGCTGCGCTTGCGCCACCGCCATGCCGTAACCAGGCACAATGACAACGCTGTCGGCATCCTTCAGGGCAGCTGCGACACCATTGACGTCAATCGCCACCTGTTCGCCTGATATCTCCATCTGCGGACCGGTCGTCGCGCCGAAGCCGCCAAGGATGACCGACACGAAGGAACGGTTCATCGCCTTGCACATAATGTAGGAGAGGATCGCGCCTGACGAGCCGACCAGCGCACCGGTGACGATCAGCAGGTCGTTGCCGAGCGTGAAGCCGATAGCGGCTGCCGCCCAGCCGGAATAGCTATTGAGCATCGAGACCACCACCGGCATGTCGGCGCCGCCGATACCCATAATCAGGTGATAGCCGATGAAGAAGGCGGCGAGCGTCATGAGACCGAGCGTCCAGGCCCCCGCGCCGTTGACGTAGAGCACGAGCAGCACCACCGAAAGAAGTGCTGCACCGGCATTCAGGGCATGCCCACCGGGCAACTTCTTCGCCTTGCCGTCGACCTTGCCGGCAAGTTTGCCGAAGGCGATGATGGAGCCTGTGAAGGTGACCGCGCCGATGAAGACGCCAAGGAACACCTCGACCTTCAGGATCGACAATTCCACCCCGTCCTTGCGCGCGAGGATCGCGGCAAAGCCGGTGAGCGCCGCGCGGGAAGCCTCGTCAAGGCTCGCGACCGCGGCCGCCTCGATATGAGCATTGAAACCTATGAAGACGGCGGCAAGGCCGACGAAAGAGTGGAGCGCTGCGACAAGCTGCGGCATCTCGGTCATCTGCACGCGCGCAGCGACGTAAGCACCGAGCACCGAGCCCCCGGCGATCATCAGCAAAATGACAAGCCAGTTCTCGACATCCGGTCCTAAGACTGTGGCAAGGACGGCAAACCCCATGCCGGCAATGCCGTACCAGACGGCGCGCCTGGCCCTTTCCTGCCCCGAAAGACCGCCGAGCGACAGGATGAAGAGGACGGCTGCAGCGATATAGGCGGCAGAGACGATACCAATCGTCATGAGATGATCCCCCGATCAGGACTTCTGGAACATGGCGAGCATGCGCCGGGTGACGAGGAAACCACCGACGATGTTGGTCGTGGCGACCAGCACCGAGAGCGCCGCCAGCACCACCACCAGCCAATTGCCGGAGCCGATCTGCAAGAGCGCACCGATGATGACGATGCCGGAGACAGCGTTGGTGACGGCCATCAGCGGCGTGTGCAGCGAGTGCGAGACATTCCAGATAACCTGGAAGCCGACGAAACAGGCGAGCACGAACACAGTGAAGTGACCCATGAATGCGGCCGGTGCGAAAGCCCCGACGAGCAGCAGGACGGCCGCACTAATGGTGAGAAGTGTAAGCTGGCTCCTCGTCTGCGCCTTGAAGGCGGCAGCCTCTGCGGCGCGCTTCTCCTGCGGCGTCGGTTCCTTGACCTTTTCCTTTGGCTTCTGCGCCGCGATCGCCGCGATCTTCGGCGGCGGCGGCGGATAGGTGATCTCGCCATCCTTCGTGACGGTCGAGCCGCGGATGACGTCATCGTTCATATTGTGGACGATCCTGCCGTCCTTGCCTGGCGTCAGGTCGGCCAGCATATGGCGGATGTTGGTGGCATAGAGTGCAGACGACTGCGCCGCCATGCGGCTCGGGAAATCGGTATATCCGATGACGACGACACCATTGTCGGAAACGATCCTTTCATCCGTAACCGTCAGGTCGCAATTGCCGCCACGTTCGGCGGCAAGGTCGACCACGACGGAGCCCGGCTTCATGGCCCCTACCATGTCGGCTAGCCAGAGCTTCGGCGCATCGCGGCCAGGGATCAGCGCCGTGGTGATGACGATGTCCATCTGAGGTGCCAGTTCACGGAATTTTGTAAGCTGCTTCTCGCGGAATTCCGAAGAGGACGGGGCGGCATAACCTCCGCTCGCGGCTCCGTCCTGCTGGCCGTCGTCGAAATCGAGATAGACGAACTCCGCGCCCATGCTCTCGATCTGCTCGTCGACTTCGGGGCGCACGTCGAAGGCATATGTCTTGGCGCCAAGCGAGGTTGCGACGCCGATTGCGGCTAGGCCGGCAACACCCGCGCCGATAACCAGCACCTCCGCCGGCGGCACCTTGCCGGCGGCTGTGACCTGCCCGGTAAAGAAGCGGCCGAAATTGTTGCCCGCCTCGATCACCGCCCGGTACCCGGCGATATTGGCCATGGACGACAGCGCATCCATCTTCTGCGCGCGCGATATGCGCGGCACCATGTCCATGGCAATAACGTTCGCGCCCTTTGCGCGGACAAGCTCCAGCAATTCCGCATTTTGCCCTGGATAGAAGAATGAGATTAATGTCTTGCCCGACGGCAGAAGCCCGATCTCATCCACAGTCGGCGGGCGCACTTTTGCGATGACGTCAGCGACCGCATAAAGCTCGCTCTCGCCGTCGACAACCGTCACGCCCGCCGCGCGGTAGGCATCGTCCGAAAAGCCGGCCTTATCGCCGGCTCCCGCCTCGACAAAACAGTCGTGCCCCAACTTTTGCAGCTGGACCACGCTCTCCGGCGTCATGGCCACACGGGCTTCGGCCACGTGTCGTTCTCTCGGGGAGCCTATTCTCATTCGTATCCTTTCGAGCACGCGATTTTCGACGGGTGGCCGCGCGCCAGCTAACGCTCGATGCCAAATACGTTCGAAAAAACGCCGCACCAATTAGGCGGAACCGCGGAGCGGACTGTTGAAAGTTACGAACCCAACAACCGCTCCGCGCTCTTCCGGGAGGAATATTTTGACAGTTTCCCATTGCCACTGGACCTGGATGTCTTGCCTCAGGAATAGTCGATTTCTACACGGCGCTTCTCAACCAATGACAGACGCGCCGCATCCAAGATGACAGCTGCGTCATATGCATCTTCAAGTGTTGAAAGAGGCGCCCGTGCGTCAGTCAGGCAGTCATTGAGGAAATAATTCTGGACCTGGACAAAGCTGTCCCAATAGGTGCCATCATCCCAGAAAGGGATCGGCACGCCATCAAATTTGGTGACGTCCCACGGAATAACGCCGCTGCCCTTCATACCGATGACCTTGAAATAGCAGGACCAAGGTTCGCGGCTTCGGTCATCAGCGGAAAAACTACCCCAGAGATTGGCAATCTTTCCGTCTGGATATTCGGCCGTGATCATCAACTGGTCGTCCGCTGTCTTGTCGGTGAAATGGACATTGGTGCCAGTTGCGTACACGTGCGAAGGCCGACCCAAGAAATAGAGCATGCAGTACGCATGATGCACCATCAGCTCACGCATCGTCAGGTCCGGCCCCCCAATCGATGCGTCATGTCTCTTGTTGTAGATCGCCCAAAAATTTACGATCTGACCAAGACGCCCGGTCTCAATGTGGGCGCTCAATCGCCTCATGCTCTCTGCATAAACGTAGTTGTGGGAAGGCATGCAAATTCGGTTATGCGTCTTCGCAATCTCGGCCAGTTCTCTGATCTGCGACGCTACCGGCGAAAGGGGCTTTTCAAGAAGCACATGCTTACCCGCCTCCAACGACCGCTTCGCGTACGCAAAATGCGAATCAGACCCGGTCGCCACCAGCACGGCATCGACTTCTTGATCTTCAAGCAGGCCTTCAATCGCCGAATATGGCGTCCCACCGAACCGTTTACAGAAGTCCTCAGCCTTCTTAGCGGATCGAGACCACCCCCCAGCAAATGTATGTGGAGCGAGTTGCCGGAGAGCGTCGACGTGGAGCTCGGCAACTTTACCCAGTCCGATAATCCCAACTTTCATTGTGTAATCCTACTCAAAATGCTGGAACGGAACGATCGCGGATGCTTAGTTGCCAATTGCGATCGGGCGGCCTTCCTGCCAGGATTGGGTCGCAGCATCAGCGATGAGCTGCGCGCGAAGACCATCTTGCGCATCGGGCTGTGGCTTCTTTCCACTGGAAATGGCCTCAACGAAATGCCTCATCTCTGCGAGATAGGCGGCATCGAAGCGTTCGAGGAAGAAGGCTTTCGCGACTGCGCTTTCAAAACCGGCGCCTGTGGCTCGCTCGACCATATCATCCGGGACGTTGGCGACACGTAACATGCCTTTGGATCCATGCACTTCGAGCCGCTTATCGTAGCCGTAGCTTGTCCGGCGCGAGTTTGTGATTTGGCAAATTTTACCAGATGCCGTCGTCAAGAGCACAGCTGCAGTATCCACGTCACCTGCCTCCTTGATCGCCGGATCGATAAGGTTAGAGCCAACGGCAAAGACCTGGATCGGCTCTTCCCCCAAAACAAAGCGCGCCATGTCAAGATCATGAATCATCATGTCACGGTACAAGCCACCTGAACCCTTGACGTAGTTGGCTGGTGGTGGGCTCGGATCTCTGGAGACTATGGATACCGTTTCGACATCCCCTACCTCACCAGCAAGCACGCGTCGTTGAAGTGCACCAAAGTGCGGGTCGAAGCGCTGGTTGAATGCGGTCATGAATGGAATACCGGCCTCCTCGATCGTCGCGATGCAGGCTCGAACACGCACTGATGAGAGATCGATTGGCTTCTCGCAGAAAATGGCTTTGCCTTCTGCGGCTGCAGCGTGAACCATATCGAAATGCGTCGGTGTCGAGGTGGCGATAACAACAGCGTCAATGTCTGTCGAAGCCAGTATTCCTGATACATCCCTGACTTCGACGCCGAAGCGCTGCCCGCACGCATCTGCGGCGGGTGAATATGCATCCGCAACAGCCATCAGCTTTGCCTCGGGGATACGCTGGATCGAATGAGCATGTACCTGCCCTATCCGCCCACACCCCAAAATCCCAACACGCACCATCGACGGCTCCCACGCTCCCAATGTAAATTCTCACGCCGCAGGCGGCGCTACACTTCACGTCTATTCTCTGATGTTAACGTATACAACGACGTTAGAGCGATAATGTCAACGATTACATTCACGATATCATTCGTTTTCCGCTTGGCGTCAAATTCAGGCGGCTCGCGCAAGCGATCGTTCAACGCGTGCGCTATGGTTGTCAGATCGGACTTGATGCAAGCGCACAAGCAAATCTTGTGTTCAGGCGAAGTTGTTTACCCGGCCCCTGTTCTACATTCCTACATGCCCTGTACACATCTGCCGTGCACCTTACCCAACTGCCCGTCCTACGTCGGCCTTGGGTCCCAAAGCCGAGCGGATGTCTCTTCCTCGTAGCCTTTACCGTCAGGATAGCTTAGCAACTCCAGTTGCAGCCCCCAGGGCGCAAGGAAATATATCCAAGTGACGCCCAAATCCACCCCTTCGGATTCCACGACGGGTCTGCCGAGAAAAGTGACATTGTGTTTCTCGAGATGCTCGATGGCTCTGGCCATGTCATCGACGTAGAATGCAATGTGGTGCGCGCCGGGATCACTGTTGCGGGGAATCGCGTTACTTTGGTCGGGCGAGTCGTATTCGAATACTTCAAAGTTCGAATTGTTACCGCAACGCAGAAATGCCACACCGCGAATGCGTGCTCGCGGATGGACGTTTAGCTGATCCTTCATGAAGGTCCCTTTGTCGTCGGCAAAAGGAGGAGCACGGTAGATCAGTTCGCACCCTATAACATTACAAAAAAATTCAATCGCTTCATCTAGATTGGGCACAGTAATCCCAATGTGGTCCGCACCATGAAACCCAGGCAATCCCTTTGACATAATCCCTCCTCCTCGCTCAATTGTCTTTTTCAATCCGTGCACTTCCGGCCTTGGCAAGTCGCTATCGCTCCAGAAAGCTTCGTCGATCGCCAGCCAGATTGAGCAACGCATAAGTCTTCAGACCCCTTGTTCTGAGTTGCTATGGAGCCGAATTTCAGGCCGGCCCATCGAAAACATCAATCGTGATGCTCTTGCACCCCGTGGCAAATGCAAACGCACACCGACTTCCACATCGGCAAAGTTGCCTTGGTCACAACCCTTTAAGTGTGCAAGATTTCCCTTCGCTGATCTCATTTATGTATTGCTATACAGGCTTGGCCACAGCGGAATGTGAACGATTACATTGCGTTGCCGCGAAGCGCCAGTTTCGGTTTCACACCCACTTCGGATTGCCAGCCGCGAACGACGCTAGATCAGCGAGGCCTTGTGCAGTGACCTCGGAACTGACGATATGGGCTTTGTTTGCAAGACCAAGCAGCAGCGGTCCAATCTGAGAGTCTCCTGAAGAACGGCGCAGGATCGCGCGTGCCATAGCCGCAGCGTCGCTTCCGCAAAACACAATCACATCTGTGTATGCTTCAGCTGTATGTTCTCCCTTATCGCCGGCCATCGCTTCTTCAAGTGATACTGGTCCGATGATAGGCAAACTGGCGGAGCGCGCGAGCAGCCGTGCACGCGCGTTCCTCATAACCTCATTGGACGAAGCCGCCGGACTTCCGTAATCGACGTGTGCGCATAACCAGATTTTCGCCCTGTATCCAATCTGCCGAAGATACTCCGCAGCTGCGTAGGACGTTTGAGCAATTTTCGCGGGCGTTTTGATGCCGTTGTCAAAACAGTCTAGCAGAAAGACATTCCGACCCTTGTAGCGCGTGAGGTGGAGTGTACCGAGCTCCTCTAAAGATCTCGTCGTCAAAACTCGCGTCAACTGGGCGAGGTGCCAAGAGTACCGGCCCGTCGTACCGCAAACCAAGAAATCCGCGACGCCAGCCTCCACCAAGCGCGCCGCAACAGGCGTATTCCTTGTCGAGCGATGCAACACCGCACGGCTGGAAACGTCCCATTTATGGTGCTTCGCCAGAACCTCGCGAAGACTTTGATCACGGTACTCGAACTGGTCACATGGGGGATAGACTTCAACGTCTTTTCCCAGTTTCAGCTCGAGACGCTCCTGATCAATAGCTTTCACGATCGCGCGCGTGTCGCCAATTAGGATGGGCGTCGCCTTATCATTCTCCAATAGCCATTGCGCTGCGTGGAGAACTCTTTTCTCCTCGCCTTCTGCGAAGATTACCCGCCGCTTGATATCGCGTACGGTCTCGCAGCCAATCGCTTTGGTTCCAAAAGCAGCACTGCGCCCGGCCTCGTACCCATGCTGCGACATTGCAAACCTTCCCCCCAGGACACTTGATATGGCGCGATATTGAACTCGCTACCGATGCTCGCGCTTCGACTACTCCAACTAAAATTGCTACGCACGCACACGGATAGAACGCGTAACGGGCAGAGCAGCGACAATGCGTCAGCGTGCGCACGACCCGCCGACGGTCAACGGGCGCAATACGCCGTTGACCGCAGCGATCCGAGCTCTCAGCACTAAAAGTCGACCTCTATCGCAACGCCCCGGGACACAGCGAGGTCAACGACTGCGGATGCGACAGCGAGGTCCTGCAGGCCAACGCCTGTGCCGTCGAACAGCGTTACCTCATCGCTATTGTATCGTCCTTGCACAGCGCCGCTGATGACGGCACCGATCTCGACGACATCATCTTCGGCTATCAGCCCCTGTGCCACGGCATGCTGGCACTCGCCGATCGAGATAGCCTGTGCGACCTCATCGGAAAACACGCTGGAGCGCGCCATCAACTCCGCCTCAACTTCCTGTTTTCCACGCGTGTCGGTGCCCATGCAAGCGAGGTGAGTGCCAGGCCGCACCTGTGAAGCCTTCAAGATCGGGCTGAAAGACGACGTGATGGAAATGATCACGTCAGCTTCTGCACCCAGGCGGTCGAGATCCACTACTTCAAACGGCAGGCCAATTTCATTGCTGACGGCTTCAAGGCGGGTGAGCATCTCGGGGTGATAGTTCCAGGCCACCACTTTTTCGAAACGTCTTTGTTTAGCAGCGGCGCGCAATTGAAACGCTGACTGATGACCCGCGCCAATCATACCTAGTACTCGCGCATCTTGACGCGCGAGGTACTTGATCGAAATTGCCGAAGCGGCTGCAGTGCGTAGCGCCGTCAGAAGGTTGCCCCCCACGATAGCGCGGCACCTGCCCGTATCGGCATCAAACAGAAACACGGATGACTGGTGGTTGATCAGCCCTTTGTCCGCGTTGTGCGGCCAAAAGCCTCCCGCCTTCAATCCAAGTGCCAAGCTGTCCCGGTCAAAGCCGGACTTGAACCCGTAAAGGGCATCTGCATATCCGATCGCCTCACGGACGACCGGAAAATTGTAGGCCGACTTTCTGGCCATCGACGCGAACACTTTTTCGACTGCTTCAAAGCACTCGTCGGGACCAATCAGGGCGGCAATTTCTCGCTCAGGAATGATAATCATCGATCCATCTCAGCTCAATAAGCCTTTCCGCGCGCCGACACCGGCCAAAGGGTTTCGACTTTGCCATTGCGGACGCCGACATACCAATCGTGGACGTTGCAGGTCGGGTCGCAATGACCGGGAACAAGGCGAAGCTTTTCATTGATCTTTACAACGCCATTCGGATCTTCAATCACACCATGCTCGTCAGTAGCCTTAATGTATTTGATATCTTCCCGTCCGAAGATGAATGGCAGGCCGGAGTCAACCGACTGCGATTTCAAGCCAGCATCGCATACCGCTTTGTCAGCCTTGGCGTGGCTCATTACCGTCGTGAGAATAAAAAGCGCGTTTTCCCATTCTCCTTGGTCGATACGGTTGCCTGCTTCGTCCTTGATCCGACCGTAGTCAGCGTCCATGAAGGCGTAGCTGCCGCACTGTAGTTCATTGTACACATCGGAGTTGCTTTCGAAGTAGTAACTGCCGGTGCCGCCCCCGCTTACGAGCTCAGGCTCAAGACCGGCCTTCTTCAAGGCTTCGACAGCATCTTTGACCTGAGCGATTGCCAGGTCGAGCTTTGCCTTGCGATCCTCGTACTTGTCGATGTGTTGCATCGCACCCTGATAAGCCTGGATACCAGCGAAACGCAGCCCCTCAGCGACCTCGATAGCACTGGCAAGCTCAACGACGGCCTGAGGTGTTGTCACACCGCAGCGTCCTGCGCCGCAATCAATCTCGACAAAGCATTCAATTGTCGTGCCATGCTTTTGCGCGGCGGCGGAAAGCTCGGCGATGTTTTCAAGCGCATCGACGCACACGATGATGCGAGCGCCGTAAGATGGCAGCCGTGCAAGACGGTCAATTTTCCCGGCTTCGCGCACCTGATTGGAGACGAGCACGTCTTTGATGCCACCGCGAACGAAGACCTCTGCCTCTGAAACTTTCTGGCAGCAGACACCGACTGCGCCGCCAAGACCCTGCTGGAGTTTCATGACATCGACCGACTTGTGCATTTTGCCGTGCGCACGATGGCGCATGTTGTGCGCCTTAGCGTAGTCGCCCATCTTTTTAATGTTTCGCTCGAGGGCATCGAGATCGAGAATAAGGCAAGGCGTCTGGATGTCTTCGACGGCCATACCAGGCAGCGCCGGGACATCGTATCCAACTTCAAGGTTAGCAAATTGGGCTTGCGCGTTCATTTCATTAATCCTTCTAGTTCCAAGGAAGAGTTTCAAGATCGACGTTGCCGCCAGTGATAATCACTCCGACGCGCTTGCCGGCGAAGAGATGTTTGTTCTTGAGAATTGTTGCGAGCGGTACTGCGCTCGACGGCTCCACGACAATCTTCATTCGCTTCCAGATAAGCTTCATCGCATCGATGATCTCGCTTTCCGACGCGGTGAGAATGTCCGAAACGTGATTGCGGACGAAATGCCAGGTTAGTTCCTTCAGCGGAACTTTCAGGCCGTCCGCGACCGTGTTGGGCGCGTCGTCCGCGATAATGTGACCGGCCTTGACGCTGCGATACGCGTCGTCAGCTTGCTCAGGCTCCGCAGCATAGACTTTGATGTCAGGAGCAAGATTTGAAAGCGTCAGGCAGGTGCCGGAGACCATGCCACCACCCCCGATAGGCGCGATCACGGCATCAAGATAATCAACCTGTTCGATCAGTTCTTTCGAGCAAGTCGCTTGACCGGCAATTACACGCGCGTCGTTGTAGGGATGAACAAACTCGGCTCCGGTCTGCGCAACAATTTCGCTGAAAACTGCTTCTCTGGAAGAGGTGGAAGGCTCACACTCGACAACTTTTGCACCATAACCTCGGACCGCATCCTTCTTGGCTTGCGGCGCCGTGCGCGGCATCACGACCGTGCATGGAATTCCCCTTCTTCCCGCCGCATAGGACAAGCACGTGCCGTGATTACCAGACGAATGGGTGGCAACCCCTCTTGCCGCCTCGTGCTCACTCAAGCCAAAGACGGCGTTGGATGCACCTCTCGCCTTGAAGGCACCCGCTTTTTGGAGATTCTCGCATTTGAAGAACAGCTCAGCGCCAACGAGGGAGTTGATCACACTCGACGTCAGGACGGGAGTCGTATGGATATGAGGCTTGATACGTTCATGCGCTTCAAACATGTCGGCGATGGTCGGAACATACATTGTGCTTACCTCATGCGGCCGAGCTGAAGGCCGACGCGTTCTGCCTGGAGTAAACTTCTTGGGCTGCCGCTACGCCTGATCCGAGTTTGATATTCATTCCGAGGTCAGCCATCACCATCTCGGCGGTGGCGATGCCGGAAAGGGCGACGACGTCGGTCATGCAGCCAAGGTGACCGATACGAAACACCTTCCCGGCCACGTCACCGAGGCCTGCTCCAAAGGCGACGCCATATTTTTGTGCTGCATGAGTGACGACCTTTCCACCGTCAAAACCGGCGGGAGTTTGGACAGCCGTCACTGTGTCGGAGCTGAAAAGTTCGTCCTTGGCGCATGTCCGAAGTCCCCAAGCTTTGACCGCGGCGCGAACGCCGGTGGCAATTCGCTTGTGTCGCGCAAAGACATTCTCGAGACCTTCGCCAAGGAGCAGTTCAGTTGAGAGTTTCAGGCCGTTGAGCAGCCCTACTGAAGGCGTGTAGGGATAACCATTTGCAGGGTAACCCTTCAGCATGTCCCGAATGTCGAAGAACGTGCGGGGAAGGCTGGCGGCTTCAACAGCCTCGAGCGCTCGCGGAGACCATGCAGTGATTGCCAGACCGACAGGCAGCATAAAACCTTTCTGCGACCCGGCGACTGCAACGTCGACACCCCATTCATCCATACGGAAGTCCATGGAAGCGATCGAACTCACACCATCGACGAACAGGAGTGCCGGATGTTTAGCGTCATCGAGAATGCGTCGCACGGCTGCGACGTCGGACCGCACTCCGGTAGCGGTTTCGTTGTGCGTTACGAGAACGGCCTTGATTTCGTGTGCGCTGTCCGCAGCCAGGATTTCCGCATAGCGCTCCAGCGGTACGCCGCTGTCCCAGGGAGACTGAACGGCATCTACGTTCAGCCCGTGTCGCTGGCAAAGATCAATCCAGCGATGGCTGAACATGCCATATCGTCCCGCCAATACGCGCTGTCCCGGACTAAGCGTATTTGCGATCGCCGCCTCCCAACCGCCTGTGCCAGTGGATGGGAATATGACGATGGAAGCTCTCTCCGATTTGATGACCTGCTTCACTCCAGCCAGCGCAGGCTGGAGAATATGGCCGAAAAGCTCGGAACGGTGGTCAAGCGTCGGCATGTCAGTCGCCTTACGCAAGATCTCAGGCATGTTGGTTGGGCCTGGAATGAAGACTGGATTCTGGTGATAGTGCATAGGTCGAACTTTCTGGGTTAGGAAATCGCTGCTGCGCGGGTCGAGATCATCGGCGCACTCGAGTGCCACACGGACCTACGCTCGCGAGCGGCCTTGAGCCGCGCGAAATCGTCGCCGGCGTGATGCGACGATCGAGTGAGCGGGCTCGAGGCGACCATGAGAAAGCCCTTGGTGTAGGCGACCGTCTCGTAGGACTTGAATTCCTCTGGTGTGACGAACTTCTCGACCTTGTGGTGCTTGCGCGTCGGTTGCAGGTATTGGCCGATGGTGATGAAATCGACGTCGGCAGTGCGCAGGTCGTCCATCAGTTGCAGCACTTCGTTACGCTCTTCGCCGAGACCGACCATGATGCCGGATTTGGTGAACATCGTTGGATCGAGTTCCTTGACGCGCTGAAGCAAGCGGATGGAGTGGAAGTATCGGGCGCCTGGACGGACGGTGAGATAGTTGCCCGGTACGGTTTCCATGTTGTGGTTGAACACATCGGGTTTGGCGGCGACGACGCGCTCCAGTGCCCCAGGCTTCTTCAGGAAATCGGGCGTCAGGATTTCGATGGTGGTTTGCGGCGAAGCGGCGCGGATCGCCCAGATCACCTTCTCGAAATGTTCGGCGCCACCGTCGGCCAAGTCGTCACGGTCGACGGAGGTAATGACGACGTGGGAGAGGCCCATCTGCTTGACGGCCTTGGCGACGTTCTCGGGTTCCGCCATGTCGAGCGCATTCGGCTTGCCGGTGGCGACGTTGCAGAAGGCGCATGCGCGGGTACAGATCTCGCCCATGATCATGAAGGTGGCGTGTTTCTTGTCCCAGCATTCGCCGATGTTCGGGCAACCGGCTTCTTCGCAGACCGTCACGAGCTTGTGCGAGCGCACCAGTTCGCGCGTCTCCTGGTAGCCCTTGGACATCGGCGCCTTGACACGGATCCACTCCGGCTTGCGCAGCATTTCGGTATCGGGCTTATGAGCCTTTTCCGGATGGCGGACGCGCTTGGCATCGGGGATGAGATTTGTGCGGTCTAGAATGGTGACCATCAGTACACGCTCACCCGACCATCCCGAGTGCCACCCCAAGAGCCACGGCTTCACCAGCCTTGACCCTGATCTGAAGGCGTCCAGCTTTCGGTGCGAGGACCCGCGTCTCCATCTTCATCGCCTCGAGGAGTGCCACGGCCTCGCCCTCGACGACATCTGCTCCATCCTCGACCAACCATTGCTGAAGTGTGCCAGGGATCGGGGCAGTGATAGTACCTTCCGCTATTGGCGCAGACGATGCCAAGTGGCCCGGCTGAGGAGCGGATAGACCGGAAAAAAGGGCGGTGGGAAGACCGAGCTTATGGCGTTTGCCGTCGATCTCAATAAAGCTGTGAAATAGAGCACTCTCGGCAGGATCAACGCGCGGGGCGGGCTCGACCCCGCGAAACTCCGTCTCGATCCAGTTTGTGAAAACACGGAAACCATTTTCGGCGGTGAAGTCCGGATCCTCCAGAACGGCACGATGGAAGGGAAGAACCGACGCAACACCTTCGATATCGAACTCGGCAAGCGCTCGGCGGGCGCGGGTCAACGCCTCCTCACGCGTTGCACCCGTTACAATCAACTTTGCCATCATCGAATCATAAAGGCCGGGAATTTCCGAACCGGTTTCCACCCCTGCATCGAGGCGGACACCGGGTCCCGAAGGCGGGCGAAAGCGCGTGATACGACCGGGTGTTGGCAGAAAACCCCGCCCAGGGTCCTCGGCATTGATGCGAAATTCAAACGCGTGTCCGCGCGGCTTCGGCGTCTCAAGCACCGACAGCTCCAGGCCGTCGGCGATGCGCAGCTGCTCCCTCACGATATCGACACCCGTCGTTTCTTCCGTGACCGGATGTTCGACCTGAAGGCGCGTGTTTACCTCAAGGAAGGAGATTACGCCGTTTTGCGACAACAGGAATTCAACCGTTCCTGCGCCGGTGTAACCGGCCGCAGCGCAGATCGATCGTGCGGCTTCGTGAATGCGCTCACGTTGCTCTTCAGAGATAAACGGAGCGGGTGCCTCCTCGACAAGCTTCTGATTTCTACGCTGTAATGAGCAGTCACGCGTGCCGAGGACTACGATGTTGCCATGGCTGTCGGCGACGATCTGCGCTTCGATGTGACGTGGTTTGTCCAGAAACTGTTCAGCGTAGCATTCGCCACGGCCGAAAGCTTCCGTCGCTTCCCGTACGGCTGAGTCGAAAAGCTCGCCGACTTCTTCGAGCTTTCGAGCCACCTTCATTCCGCGACCCCCGCCGCCAAAGGCAGCTTTGATTGCGAGCGGCAGGCCCGCCTCTTTCGCAAAAGCAGTGGCTTCGAGCGCGGATGCAAGTGGGCCGTCCGAACCCTTGACCAAAGGAGCGCCGACCTGCGCGGCGATGCGCCTGGCTTCTACCTTGTCGCCGAGTGCGGTAATGACCTCTGGTTTGGGGCCTACCCAAATGAGCCCGGCATCGATGACGGCGCGTGCGAACTCTGCACGTTCCGACAGGAAGCCATAGCCCGGATGGACAGCATCAACGCCGGCGTGCTTTGCTATTTCGAGTATCTTGGGGATATTTAGATACGTATCGGCCGGGCGACCCGGTCCAAGACCGTATGCCTCATCCGCCACCGTAATGTGAAGTGACGCCGCGTCCGCGTCCGAGTAAATCGCGACCGACGCGATACCGTAATCACGCGCGGCGCGAGCGATACGGATGGATATTTCACCACGGTTGGCGATAAGCAGCTTTTTCATCGGTCGGTTTCCCTGAAGAGAGGATCGAAGTCGGCAACGGCGTTGAAACGAATCTTGGCGCCGATGGGAATTTGCCCTGCGAGCTCGAGATGGTGGCGGGCGACCACACCGATCACCGGATAGCCTCCGGTTAAAGGATGATCGGAGAGAAAAAGCACCGGCTGACCGCTGTGGGGTACCTGGATCGCGCCACGGACCGTTCCTTCAGACAAGAGCTCAGCGTCATCCCGCCGCTCGATGGGCTCTGAACCGGAAAGGCGCACGCCAACCCGACTCGATTCGGCAGTGACAGCCCATTCCTGTCCAATCAGAGTCGCCAGACCAGTTTCAGTAAACCAGTCCGTACGGGGACCAAGAAGAATGTCGAGAGCCACGGTCTCGCCGGTTCTCGGCAGAGGCTCTATCTCGGTTTGGAACGGATCGACTGCGCCAACTGGCATATCAGCAGGTGACAGGACTGTACCCGCTACGATCGGCGCGGGACCGACCTTTGCCAACGTGTCTGTCGACGCCGAGCCAAGCACACGATCAACATGGAACCCGCCTCGCAGAGCCAGATAACTGCGCATGCCTTCTGATGGGTAATCGAGTGTCAGCTCGTCCCCCGCATCAAGCGCGAAAGGCCGGCCCGGCCGTGCTTGAACCGTGCGACCATCTACTGTGCGGATCGAAAGCGGGCACGGCGCGCCGGTGACGGCGACGGTTACCGGACGAGCAACCTTCAACGCAAATCCGCCGAGAGTAATTTCCAACGCGGGCGTATCGCGGGTGTTGCCCACACACAGATTGGCTTCCACCAGACTGCGCCGGTCGAGCGCACCTGAGCCCGAAACGCCTTGACTTGCACGACCGAAGCGACCCGAATCCTGGAAAAGCGCCGGGCGGTCAGCGCGGGTGACCTCGATGGCGGCAGCAATAGGCGACGTCAAAGGTTTATGGTCACGCGCGTCGTCGACGGATGTAACTGCGGCCTCTGACACAGGCCGGAACCGAACCCGGTCACCGGGTGCGAGCAGCGCCGCGGGATTGCGAGCCGTATCCCACATTTTAAGCGGCGTCCGGCCAAGCAACTGCCAGCCTCCTGGGCTGTCGGATGGATAGATTCCGCTGAACTTACCACCGAGCGCCACGGACCCGGCCGGTATGCGAACACGCGGGCTCTTGCGTCTCGGCACATCGAGGGTCGGATCATCGCAAGTCATGTAGGCAAAGCCGGGTGCAAATCCGGTAAAGGCAACCGTGTACGTAGCCTGCGAATGGCGGCGAACCACCTCCTCTACGGTCTGCCCGAGCAGCTGCGCGACGTCGGTGAGGTCTTCACCGTCGTAGACAACAGGAATTTCGTGCGTATCGCCCTGCCTGGAGCTACGCACGGAAAGGTCAATGGCACATATCGAGTCTATGAGGCGACGCCTGGTGGTCAGTTGCGGGTCGAAGCTCACCATCAGCGTTCGTGCTGCCGGAACCAGCTCACTTATTCCGTGAGGACGATCGGCGATCAGGGCGTCCAGCAAAGTTAGGGTCGTGTCCAAGTCGGCAAGTTCGACGAGGAAGGCGTCATTACCGGCGGGAAGAAAGCGAAGTCTCTCAGTCATGGACAAACGACCTCAATTCTATACCCTCGGCGACCAACGCGGCGCGCAGGCCCCGAGCAATGCCAACCGCGGCAGGCGTGTCTCCGTGAACACAGATCGACTGGGCATCCAACGCAATATCTGTGCCGTCGACGGCGGTGATACGTCCCTCCACGGCGAGGCGTAGCATGCGTTCAGCGATCGATTGGGGGTCGTGGATCACCGCGCCGGGAAGACGACGGCTGACAAGACTGCCATCGGTGTTGTAGGCGCGGTCAGCAAAAGCCTCGCAGATGACCGTTAAGCCAGCCGCACGGGCCTGCGCAACGACCGGCGCACCCGAAAGAACCATCAGGGCCAGCGAAGGGTCCACTGCTTTGATCCCCTCAATCACATCGGCCGCCTGTCGGGTGTCGTGCGCGATGGTATTGTAGAGCGCGCCGTGAGGCTTTACGTAGCCTACTTTCGTGCCCGCTGCCCTCGCCAGCCCCTGAAGCGCGCCGATCTGGTAGATGGTGTCTCCAACCAACTCTGCACTCGAAGGATCCATGTTGCGCCGGCCGAAGCCGACCAGATCTCGGTAGCCGACATGGGCGCCAACCGAAACCCCACACCTGAACGCTTCCCGCAGCACAGCGAGGATCCCTGCTGGATCCCCTGCATGGAAGCCGCACGCTATGTTGGCGCTTGTCACGATCGACAGCATTGCCGTGTCATCGCCCATCGGCCAAGGACCGAAACTCTCGCCCAGGTCACTGTTGATATCTATTCTCTTCATTTTAACGCCGCCAATCCGCCGTGGTCACGCTTCGCGTGTCGCAATGGATGTTTCCGTTTTTTCAGACTCTGGTTTTGCGTGACCGCCGGTACTGATCGATGACGACAGCGAAGACGATGATCGCGCCCTTGATGATCTCCTGGTAATAGGAGCCGATCTTCAGGAAGGTGAAGCCGGATGTGATGACGCCGAGGATGATGGTTCCGATCAGCGTTCCGGGGATACGGCCCGAGCCTCCCGCCAGTGACGTCCCGCCGATGACGGCAGCCGCAATCGCATCGAGTTCGTACGCCGTTCCCATGACGGGTTGGGCAGAGCCGGCGCGGGCTGCGGTCACGACGCCGGCGAGCCCCGAGAGCAGGCCTGCGACTGCATAGACCTTGATAAGGTGTGCGCCGATGTCGATGCCGGAGACGCGTGCGGCCTGCGGATTGGACCCGATGGCATAGGTATATTTGCCGTAGCGGGTGTAGCTGAGGGCGATGTGAGACAGCGCAGCGACACCCAGGAAGATGAGGACAGGCAGTGGCACAGGGAAGCCCAGGACAAGGAAACTCTTGCCAAACCAGGTAAACTCGGGCGTCAGGAGACTGATAGGCTGGCCGAGCGTATACCACTTGGCCACCCCGCGGGCGCACACCATCATCCCCAAGGTGGCGATAAAGGGCGGGATACCCGTCTTTGCAATCAGGAACCCGCTGATCCAGCCGGCAAGGATGCCGACGACGAGACCGGCGAGGAGCGGCCAGATCGGGAACAGATCGGTGAGTGCAGGATAAAGCGCCCTGGTATCGATCGAACTTTGGGCGAGAGAGGCCGCGACCATAGCCGAAAGGCCCACGACCGAACCTGAGGCCAGGTCGATACCGCCTGTGATGATGACATGCGTCACGCCAACGGCAAGGATGCCGATGACCGAAACCTGCAGAATGATGATCGACAAGCGCTGCTGGTTGGCGAGAAAGGAAGTGCCCACGAAAATCCAGCCAAGCACTTCGAACACCAGGGCGATGCCGACCAGCACGACGGCCATCGACATCTCACTTTGAAACTTGCGCTTGGCAACACGCTTGTGTGGAACAACTGTCGTATCGGTGCTCGTCATTGGGCGGCTAGCTCCATGATCTTGACTTGATCAGCTTCCGCCCGATCGAGAATGCCGGCAACCCGTCCCTGACGAACGGTCAGAATTCGATCGCTCATGCCAAGGATCTCTGGGAGTTCGGAAGAGATCATGATGACTGCGACGCCTTCGGCGGCCAGCGTAGAAATCATCCGGTGAATTTCAGCTTTTGCACCGACGTCGATGCCGCGGGTCGGTTCGTCCAGGATCAAGATCCGCGGCTTGGTGAGCAACCAACGACCGATCAGCACTTTTTGTTGATTTCCGCCGGAGAGATTAAGAATTTTCTCGTCCATGTCCGGCGTCTTAACCCGTAGCGACTGCCCCATGAGTTCACAGTCACGGGAAAGGCGCTTTTGATCGACAAATCCACGCTGCAAATAGTTGTTCCTCAAAGCGGCTATCTGCATGTTCTGCTGAATATCGAGAAGCAGGAAGCAACCAGACTCTTTTCTATCCTCAGTGAGGAAAGCCATTCCGCATTCCATCGCGATCGCTGGCGATGCGACCTTTACGACCTTGCCGTCGACTTCGATCGTGCCAGCAGTCGCCGGTGTCACTCCGAAAATGGTTTCAGCGATGTTTGATCGGCCAGCTCCGACGAGGCCTGCGATTCCAAGGATTTCTCCGGAATGCAGATCAAACGAAACGTCCTCGAAGACCCCGGCAAGACACAGGTTTTGCACACTCAGGACAACATTACCGATCTCCGCCGGCACCTTCGGAAACATCTGTGAGATTTCTCGACCAACCATCATACGGATGACTTCATCCCTGGTCAGTTCGGATGCAAACTTCGTCGCGATATACTTCCCATCACGGAAAATCGATACTTCATCCGCAATTTCGAAAAGCTCGTTCATCTTGTGCGTGATGTAGATAATCCCTTTCCCACGCTCTCTAAGGGTCCGGATAATCCGAAAAAGATGTTCGACCTCACGCTCTGTCAGAGCCGATGTCGGCTCATCCATGATCAGCACATCGGACTCGTACGAAACTGCTTTTGCAATTTCGACCATCTGGCGACTTGCCACTGAAAGGGTCCCAACCTTATCGCGGGGATCCAGATCGATCCCGAGTTCCGCAAACAGCTCGCTTGTGTTCTTGTACAGTGCTGCGTGGTCAATAAGTCCGATACGTGTCTTTGGCTCACGGCGTATCCAGATGTTTTCAGCGACAGTCATGTGATTCATCAGGTTCAGTTCCTGGTGAATCATGGCTATGCCATTGTCCAAGGCGTCGAGCGGATTGTTGAGCCTGATCGGCAAGGCATTGAGGTACACCTCACCGGCGTCCGGTTGGTAGATCCCGGCAATGATCTTCATCAGCGTTGACTTGCCCGCGCCATTCTCGCCCATCAATGCATGAACGGTGCCCCGTCTTAGACGGAACGATACGTCGTCAAGTGCAACGGTTCCGGAGAACTCCTTGCGAACGTCCTTCACCTCCAGAAGAAACTCTGCATTGGGAACAGCGCCACTCTCGCGCACCGCTTTGACGGTTGAAGGTGATATTTTCTGCATCGGGTCAGGCCTCCCATTTGCCGGTTTGAACACGATTGGCTGCAGATGTGCCTCGCGGCACATCTGCCTTGGTCCGCCTATGATCAGTTCTTGCTGACGTACTGTTCAACGTTGGCAGAGTTCACCAACTCGAACGGGATCCAGACCGGGGATTCGACCTTCTCACCCTTGGCAAGCTTGATGGCGACATCCACCGAGCCGGCACCCTGCCCGATTGCATCCTGGAAGACCGTCACGTCGAGATCGCCCGCCTGCAGGTAGTGCATCGCTTCCTTGGTCGCGTCGATGCCGGCAACGACGACATCCTTCATGTCCCACCCGGCAGCCTTCATCGAGTTGACGGCGCCCAGAGCCATTTCATCGTTGTTGGCGATGACGGCCACCGGCTTGTGGCCAGCGGTGATCCAGTTGGTCATCAGGTCCTGAGCCTTGACCGGGTCCCAGTTGGCGCTCTGCTCGTCGATAACCTTCAGGAAATTGCACTCCGGCGTCGCAATCACATCATGGATCGCTTTGCTGCGCTGTACCGCAGCGTGTTGAGCCAGAATGCCCTGGATGATGACAATGCCAGCGTCCTCCGTCTTGCCCTCTTCCTTCAGGACACGGCAGACTTCCTTCGTTTCAAGCGTGCCGGCATCAATCTCATTCGAACCGATGAACGCAGCTTCTTCACCAAGATTGTCGAGATCGCTCGGCGTGTTGTTCACGTAGACCAGCGGAATGCCGGCATCTGCGGCCATCTTCGTGATCGTCGGAGAAGCAGAGCTTTCAACCACATTCACGACGATCGCATCGACCTTGGCCGCGATGAAGTTCTGGACCTGAGAAAGCTGCTTGTTCACGTCGGCTTCAGCAAACTCGATCTGGAGAGGCTGGCTCGTCTTGGCAGCCTCGTCCTTCATGCCCTGCACCATGACCGCGAGGAAGGAATCGCTGTGCGAAATGGATACCCCGATGTCGCCGGCGTAAGCAGCCGACCCAGCAAAAGCCATCATCGTGGTTGCAATGATCATACGCTTCATCTCGTATTCCCCTTTTTTTAGCGAGTGTCCGGCGGCACCCATGTTAGCCGGACCGTCCAAATCCTCCGCGGACGGCCTTGAAGATCATGCGGATTGCCGCAATTGCAGTGTGAATGGCAGGATGACGTTCGTAGCCTGGGGTTCCCCAAGCATCGCATTTGCAATGAGCTCCGCGACAGCAGGCCCGAATTCCAACGCAGGAACCCTAACCGTTGTCAGCCACGGTGCGAGCCATTCGTTCAGGCGGTTGTCGTCAAACCCGAAGAGAACAAGGTCGTTGGGCACCTGGATGTTGTGTTCCAGCGCAGCGCGGTAGACCCCGTACGCAATCATGTCGTTTGCGCAGAATATCGAGTACTTCTTTCTGCTTTCACCGAACAGCTTGGAGGCACAGTCGTATCCGGCTTGCATTGAATACTCCCGTTCAAACAAAAGAACGTCGGCCTCCTCCCCCAGACCGGCGAGAAAACCGTCCAGGCAAGCTGTGCTGCCCGAGTAATGCCGTGGCCCATGTAAGGCGACGACATTCGAGTAGCCGCGTGCCACGAAATGCCGCCCTACAGCGAAACCAGCCTGAAAATTGTCGATCCCCACATACGGTGCCACGATCCCTTGCGCCGGGCGCCGGTTCACGAAAATCAAATTGTTCTGGCGCGCGACGAGCTCGCGAAGCCTTGGCGTGTCGATTGCTCCCTGGAGGACAATGGCGCGAACCCTGAGGCCCTGCGCATCTGCCAGGAGCCGATCCTGTTGACTGCCATTATCGCCTGTGTTTGCGAGAACCATCGAGAGGCCGATTTCTTTCAGGGCGCTTTCGACTGACACGGCGACGTCCGCCGTGAAATGGTTTGTCGCATCTGGGACCAGCATCATGACGACCCGACTTTGCGACAGCCTTAGAGAACGCCCGATTTCCGATGGGGTGTAGCCGAGTGCCGATGCCGCACGACGAACACTTTCGATCTTGTTTGGCGATAGGGCGTCGGCCTTCCCAGAAAAATATCGGGAAACCGTCGCTGTGGAAACGCCCGACAAGCGCGCGACGTCCCTTATGGTTGGCGGCTTCGACATCTGAGAAGAACCTTTTCGGTTTCATCTAAGCGGACCGTCCAAATCCTCCGCGGACGGCTCACATGTTAACGATTACATATCAAGCTCTGCTTCTAGCGTTTGCTGCGTCGACAAGCGGCTTGAGGTACTCAAGCGAGACACGCGCGACCCAGTCGGGTTCGATGCCGCGCTGGTGGAAACCGCATTCCATCGACAGATAGCCGTCAAAGCCGGTTTCATGCAGTGCATCGATGAGAGCTGGCCAGTCGCCTCGCCCCATGCCTGGCGGAAGGCGCCCGTTATCCGAGGCATGGATGTGAACGAGATCCGTGCCCATCGCATAGGCGTAATCGCTCATCACTTCCTTTTCCATAATGACGTGATGGGCGTCGAACATCAGCTTGACGTTTGGTTCGCCGACGTCCTTCATCATGTCGATAGTGTTGTCGCAGGTGTTGACGATGTTGCTGTCTTCCGGCGTAGGCTCGATGACGATCTCGACACCGAAGTCCTGGGCGAAGCGAGCGATCTCCTGAATGGCGTCCCTCGCCCAGTCCCAGGCCTGCCGATACGTCGTGCCGAAGATGAACCAGCCGGGCAGGCAGATCAGGCGCTTGCCACCCCAGTCGGCGGTAAGCTGCACCATGTCCTTGTAGTGGTCGATAGCCCAGCGGCGCTCTTCCGGAATGGGCGAGGCCACATTGTTTCCCGGACCACCGCCGTGGGCCGGCAGCATTGCAGCCAGCACCATTTCGTAGTCCTTCAACATCTGCCCGAGATCTTTGCGGCGCTGGGCACTCAACGTCGGAGGAAAGACGTGCGGGCTGGCCGCACCGATTTCAATCGCGTCATAACCGATCTTCTTCACGCGCTTGATGGTTTCCTCAAGCGTATAGGCCGGCAACCACGTCGGGTTGCTTGCATATGGCCAGGTGTGCATTGCGAGCTTGATCGTCATCGTGTGGCTCCTTAGGCAGCAAACTGCTGGATATCTTCCCAGCTGCCACTTTGGCCCGACGCGAGAATGGCTTCAGCGATGCGCTCGATCTGGACGCCATCCTTGAAGTCAGGCGATGCCGGCTTGCTCTCGGCGATCGCCTTCAGGAAGTTATACCATTCGATCGATTTGATATCGATGTAACCCTGCCCCATGCCGGCAACCGGCCACAGCTTGTCACCAAACGGCTGGTTCGGGCCGGAATAGATCGTCCGGAAGCCAAAGGCGTCTGCCGGATCGTCAGCAAAGGCAACACGAAGCTCGTTCAGGCGCTGATAGTCGAAGGCGATCGAGCCCTTGGTGCCGTGGATCTCAAAGCCCAACTGGTTATGATGACCCCAGGAATTGCGCGTCACTTCGATGCTGCCATGGGCACCGCTCGCAAACTTGATCAAGGTTAAAGCAGTATCATCGACATCGACCTTACCCTTTTCCGTCGAAGCCGCGCCGCTCGGGCCAAAGAACCGGCCGGCCGGCAGAGGACGCTCAGGAATGAAGGTTTTGACAATCGCGTTTACCGACGCGAACTCACCGACAAGCAAACGCGCCGCATCAATCACGTGAGTGCCAATATCACCAAGGGTGCCCGACCCGGCCAGAGCCTTGTTGAACCGCCAGGAGAGCGGCTTCTCAGGATCAGCACCCCAATCCTGGAGGTAATAACCGCGGAACGTCAGGATATCGCCGATACGTCCCTCGTCGATCAGGCGCTTTGCCATCTGGAGGGCGGGCGTGTGGCGGTAGTTGTAGGAAACCATCGTCACCACACCGGTCTCGTTTGCCGCTGCGAGCATTGCCTCGGCTTCAGCAACCGTCATCGACATCGGCTTTTCGCACATGACGTGCTTGCCAGCCTTGGCCGCAGCAATCGCAATAGCGGCGTGCGTGTCATTGGGAGTGCAGATATCGACGATATCAATATCCGCACGAGCGACGACCTCGCGCCAGTCCGTGGCGTATTCGCTAAAGCCGTATTGCTTGGCAGCGTTCTGTGCCAGCTCCTCGTCGATATCGACAATAACCTTGCGCTCGATCTCGACCGGTGAACCAAACAGAATCGGCACGACCGCCGTTGCGATTGAGTGGGCCTTACCCATAAAGCCCGTACCGACCAGCGCTACATTCAACTTCTTCACTGCTAAGCCTCCGTGATAGCCGGCGTGACGCCGTGCCCAAAGATCCCCGCGAGCCTCGTGGCCCGTCGATAATTTGTGATGTTAACGTATACAACACCACGTAAACGCCGATGTCAACGATTACATTTTCGTTGACCGCACATTTAATCAGCGTATCCTGGTCTCATAAAATCGGAGGGAACAATGCAAGTGCGCCAAAACAGGTACTTCATGCCGCTGCTCTCAATCCTTGCAGCCGCAACCCTGATCACAGCCCTCATGTCCAGCTCAAAACTGAGCGACGCCCTCACAAATCAGGCCGTAAACCTCAGCCAACTGCAAACCACTCAAGCAAACGCTAGGCTTGCGGCCCTCAAAGTCGTCGTCACTAAACACGAGGAAGTTTCGGCGTATATGGGCGCTAGATAACTCACGCTTCGCCAAGCGCGCTCTCAGGACTTTGCACCGTCTCGGCTGAGCGTAGCCGTTGTTTCGCCTGCCGGCGATATCTCTCGCCACATCGGCTCGGACGCGAACGGCTCGTCTAGCGCTGAGACGAAAGGATCGCGCGCGTGAGCGCAATCGCTTTCACGCCACATGCCCGCATTTTCGTTTCGTCGCTCGACCCTTCGCACCATGTCGTCGATGCGTCCAAAATCGCCATTATTATGCGGATCGTTTGGCGATCTACCTTGTATCCCATCTCATTTGCGGCCGATTCAAAGAGTTTGGCACAAAGCTCAAGCCAATGTTCGATTTCCTGTCGGAACTCCGGTTCTAAAAAGCCCCCGACCCTGTCCATTCTTACGAGAAGGTCCCACAAGTCGGACGCCGGCACGGTTATTTGATGTTCGAGAACCGCAAAAACCAGCCTATCCCAGAACTCTTCTACATCACCACACCCTTCAACGGCGGCGAGAACACTGTAGCCCCAATTGGTGTAATGCCAGCGCAGCGATTCACAGACTATCTCGCCACGACCGCCGGGAAAATGAAAATAAATACTGGCGGCCTTAACGTTGGCGCTCTTGGCCAAGCTTCTCATTGTAACCGCCGAGTAACCCTCGACAGAGGCGAGTCTCAGAAACACCTCCAGTATTTTCTTACGCCCGTTCGTCAAATCCGACCAGTTGGTCCGGTCCAGATGATTCTTGAACATTTTTCGCGCCTCAAGGACACGTGACGGCAGCACCATGAGTTCGCCTCACTAAGTTGGGGAAGAAGGCCAGGGTTTGCCTATCGCCGATTCCCTTGTCTGACCTTCTTCTCTGAGCATGCCATCTATAACGATGTGAACATTACTGCAAATCCGAGCGCAATTCGCAGAACCTCACGCCTATGTTAGAACGGGTCTCTTGCCGCTGTCAGCCATCCACCATCCATGACATAGGCGCTGCCGTGAACGTAGTCCGCATCATCGCTGCCCAGGAACGCAGCTAGCTTTGCGATTTCTTCTGGTTGGCACCAGCGTCGTGCGGGGACTTTGCTGATTGCCAGATCCATATCTGGCGAAGCGGCATTGTGTTCGGGAAGAGCCAACGGAGTAGCTGTTGCCCCGGGGCAAATCGCATTAACTCTGATGCCAAGTGCACCATACTCAAATGTCATTTGTCGCGTCAGGCCAATTACGCCGTGTTTAGATGCCGTGTAAGCCGAACCACCACCGGCAGCGCTAAAGCCTGAGGTCGATGACGTATTGATGATGGCACCCTTGCCCTGCTTTAACATCACGGGGATGACAGCGCGAGACATAAGAAACGGGCCGGTGAGGTTAACAGCGATAACCCTGTTCCATTCCTCGAGGCTGACTTCATGCGCCGGCGCATGGCCGTCAAGGACACCCGCATTGTTGCAAAGCAAATCGATGCGGCCCCAGCGCGCGACAACAGCATCCACCGCTTCACCGACACTTTTGGCGTCCGTGACATCGACCTTCAGCGCGTGCGCCATAGCAGGCACTTTGAGATTCCGGACAGTTTCGCTAGCGCGTTCCAGATTGACGTCCAATGCCGCAACCTCGGCGCCTCTCTCTACGAACTCGCCCACCATCGCTCGCCCCATACCGGAACCTGCACCAGTAATGATGACGACTTTTCCCTCGTAGTTACCCATCGGTAGACCTTTCCATTGTACTGCATTCGCCGGCCGGACCGCCAAATGACAGGCTGAGACCTGTCGTTAGTCCGAAGCCTGCCTTCGACCGCGTTTGCATAGGTTTGAGCGGGGACCAATGCCCACTCAAGCTCGGTTGATATTTTCGATGATTGCGTCGTTGACGGTTGAGGACGCCTCCATCTGGGGCATGTGGCCGACGTCCGGGATTATCCGCAGCTCGACATTTGCCGGCA